>Ga0160502_100099_pt1 | contig 118080 bp, 88 predicted proteins | sample DIDnMG_14_FD_108237 | JGI IMG/M metagenome (GOLD analysis project Ga0160502, IMG submission 108237) | Enriched soil microbial communities from UW Madison campus, WI, USA - DID2933_E24_Xylan MG | ecosystem: Environmental > Terrestrial > Soil > Unclassified | place: USA: Madison, Wisconsin... | reverse complement strand
GCGCAGCACGCCTTCCAGATAAGGGCGAACGGTCACATAGTGTGCCTCAGCCACCTGTTTCTCTGGTATGGTGCCTGTGCGAACAAGACTTGCAGGATCGGTCACATAGCCATCTGCCGTGTATGCTTCCTGAGTCACCGTGTACGCCAGATACGTTGGCAGTCCTTGCACGACGAGCGTCTGTCCATCGGTCAGCTCGAAGTGGTCGCCGCTCTTCAGCGTGCCCTTGCTGCCGTCCGACTTCTCGTAGCCATAGGAGGCATCCGATCCCTCGCCGGTGAAGACTACCGTGTACTTAAACAGCTTCTGCTTGTCGTCTTCCTTGCCCTTCACCGTATTGCTGATGAGCAGACCGCCATGGATGACTCGTGTGTTCGTGAACGGAGCAAGCTCGTCCTCGCCCTTCATCACGCCTGTGCCCACAAGCTCCTGCGGAGAGGTTACATAGCCATCCGCTGTGTAATCCTTCTGGGTCACCTTGTAGCTCAGATGCTCAGGCAGATTCAGGATGTCCAGCGTCTCCCCGTCCTTGAGCTGGAAGCTGTCGCCGGATTGGATCGTTCCTGTACTGCCATCCGACTTCTCATACGTGTAGCTTCCATCCTTGCCGGTGTCCTCAAAGCTGACGATATACTCGAACGCTCTCGTCTTATTGCCGCCATTGCCCATTACCTTGTTGCTGATAGTCAGCTTGGCGACCATTCGTTCATTGATGAAGTCTGCCTTATGATCGCCCTTATACTCGATCGAACCGGAATACTCTCTCGTCTCCGGCGTGGTCGTATATCCGTCGATGATCGTATACTCGGCCTGCGTTACAGCATAGACCAGACCCTCGGGCAATGCCGGGAGCGTTACCGCTTCCCCGTGCTTGAGGGTGAACTTGTCTCCGCTCTTGAGCGTGCCCGATGTTCCATCTGACTTCTTGTAGGCGTATTCTCCGTCATTGCCTGTCCCGGTAAAGGTCACCGTGTATTCAAAACCCTTGAACACATCAGCGCCATTCCCTTCCACCTTATTACTGATGGTCAGCTTTCCTTGTGCCGGTGTAGGGACAACCAGAGGATCATCAGAGCCTACCTTGACGCCATCTACCCAGATGGGCTTCCCTGGCGTATTGCCGACGTATACCTGATAGATTCTTGTCATTGGCAGCCAGGTTGTGGTATCAATATACGTTTCCTTCAGCTCATAATACCCTGGGTCCGGGAATAACAGATTAAGCTTCCCTCCGGTACCGGTTGTTCCTTTGGCAACTTGAGTTCCATCATTCTTCTTGTAGAGTGTAAACTCTACACCAGACAGCGGATTGCCCTCGGGATCTACCTTGGTCAGGGGCAACAGAGCATTGGAGGTGGAGCTTCCAGCTACGTCCGCACTGTCGAGCGTGCTTTCGCTTTTGGCACTGACAGATTTCAGCTTGTCATCGCCCTCCAGCTTGACCTCGTTGCCCATCTTATCTCCAGGCTTCGCTTTCTTGGGATCAACTTCTGTTTGATACACAAATTGATAGAACTTGTTTGGATCTTTCATCTTGAAGGTTAGCACCGTAGTGCCTTCCGCACCTGGTTCAGCCTTCACCTGAACTTCAGCATCAGGGTCGCTCAGATCCAGTGCTGCGCCGACTCGTTTCAGAGCGCCGCTGGCAGTCAGCTCGGCAGGATACACTGCCATGCTAGGCGATGTCAGCACAAGCTCGCCGCTGCTATCATAGCGCGGATTCATGCCGGCACCCAAAGTGTCCTGCAAGTATACCCCTTGCTCCATGTTGAACGGCGGGGTATAATTCACTGTCCATTCCAGCACCCCTGGCACTGGCTTGGTTACAGATTTGCCTAAGGTCTGAACCGGCACAATCATCTTGCGTTGTTCGGTCACAACCTTTTCTTCCCCGCCCCATGTCATGTGAAGGTCGGCTTTGTTATACAGCACCTGCTTGTCTGTGCCGCCCGTTATATATTCCTCCAGATACTTCTCTAATGCCGTGTTGGACGGTCTTGCCTTTACCAAAATCACATAAGGGCTTTCCAATTTAGAGAAGGTGAAGGTTCCTACATTTCCACTATGGGAGAAGCTGACGACATGAGCATTCGTACCAGGTTCAATAATGGTTTTGGCATCGTTTCTGACACCATACTCGGTACCTCCGCCATTACCGGAGGAACCTTCCCAGAGCTCGAATTCCTTGTCATCTGAAAACGGAACGAATTCCCAGCCATCCGGCAGTGTATCCACAAGCCTGATGTCGCTGATGACTCGGCTGCCGCCTTGCTTCGCCATTTCCTCTGTGTTGTACCCCGGCATATTCACGCCTAAGCGGAATGTAACCGTCTTGCTAACTCTGTCATAGGCGGACAACGTCCATGCTGCATTATCGTCGTTTCTAATGTAGCTGCTGACGTCATTGGGCTTCACATTTTCAAGTGTACCGTCTTCCTTCAGCGGCTTCGACGCAAAGAGCATGTCCTTGTTCAGCATACGCAGATGAAGATTAACAGAGATTTGCGCCGATTTTACGACTGCTCCATCAACTAGCAGAGCACGATTCCAGCGTGTTTTATTAGTAGAAGTAGCATCCTGTCTGAATAGAATATCCGGACTGGTCTCAAGGGAACGGAAGCTGAAGGACGCGGCTGTGTCGGTGTATCCGGTCACTTTGATCAGATCCGCCACCACTATACCGTCCACAGTCAATGGGATAACCTTCAGGGTTAAGCCATCCTCGCTTTTGAGAGTACCCTCATGATATTGCTTCCATAGCTGAGCCGTATTCAAGTTTTGCTTGATTTTCGCAATCGTTTGCGAATCTACCTCTCCGGTGGCATCGACAGCGTTGTCTAGGACATTCAAATCTCCGCCATGCACCAGCACATCGTATACCGCCGCGTTTGGCAGAGCATACTGAGGCGTTAGCGTGACGGTCCACGTGATACCACCCAGATTATAGTCCTCCGTCGAGATAGAGCCTGCTTTTGTAAAAGCATGTGCGCCGATTGTAATGATAGCGTCGTCCGTTACCGCAGCAGGCCTTGGACCGCTAGTCACATCATTATCCTGAATGCCACCTGGTGTATTCAATGTCCAGTTGGCGCGCGGGTTGATTGTGAAGCTGGAGCCAGTTGTCACTTTACTCTGAATCACTAGCTCTACACGTCCATTAACCGTTCCAAAGGAATAAACGCCGTCCGTTGGTACAATTGACTGTTCCTCAGATCCGACGCCATCCTCCCATGCCTGCCACTTGGCAGATACGAAGTCGAGTCCCGCAGGCAAAGCGTTGGTGATCGTAAAGTTTTGCAACCCTTTTTTATTATATTGGTTGACAACGATCTTCCATGTAATGGTCTCACTCGGATGGTCATAAGAGCCTGATGCTTGAATCCAGTCAGGTGCAATCCACGTTTCACGCGTTACACTTGCTTTCACCTCATCATTCGTATCCTTCAGGTCGGCTTTGGGATCAAAGCGTTGTCCATTATTACGACCTGGATCAATGGACACATTACGATACTCCTTATAATACAAGTCCTTATGAAACCATGCCTGATACTCAACCTTAGGCTCCACCCCTGTGCCCTTCGGGAAGAGGTAGCTCAAGCTGCCATCTGCGGCAATGGCCGGCTCTACCTGAATACCGTTTACCTTAAAGGAACCTGGCACATATACCATACGGTAATCGGACGGCTTTGTGTAATACGTCATTCCGTCGAGCGGCAGCTTGATTGTGGGATCAAGCACATCAAACGAGGATGGAGTGGACTCAAAGGTCAAATATCCATCCTGATAGGCCGGTACGGTTACATACCACCAGGTCCAGCTCCCATTCTTGGGCCATTTACTGCCGGTCAAGGTAATGCTGTACCCCGGCGTAACATCCGGGTTCTTCAGCTCATATGCTTGCCCGAATATCGAGATCGGCTTGGTCTCGCCATATTCCATTCCCGTAATATCTGCTCCGGCAGTCGTTTCAAAGCTGAGGACAACTCCCCGTCCAACTCCGTTGAAGAAGTTATCATCGCCGTTAAACACAATCTTGATACTATTCGGTGTGAAATAGACCGTACCGAGCGGTTTTACACCGGATTCTGTCTGTGCATTGAGGACTCTATTCGCAGTCGGCAGCACCACTTCCTTGAAGTAGTCCTCTCTCTTCAGCTCAACCCAGTCACCCTTTTGAATATAGCTTGCGGGGTCTGCATTCGTTGGATCGGGGTCATCGCCATTCACGAGCACCCTGAGATCTGCCAGCTTGAGAGTAAGCGGTAATCTCCCCTGAATTGTACCGCCTGACTGAACAGTAGAGCCTCCCTGTGACACTTCCACAGCAAAGGCTGAATTAGCCCCCGTAAGTACTGCTGTTTTGTCCGTCGGGCCTGCCGCCCGCGCAACAATATTCTCCAGCACCTCAGGTTCACTCGCCACTTCTGTAGCGGCATCATCTTGCACGCTCTCCACATCGGATTCCGAAGATGGTTCTTCCGCGTTCGGCAGGTCTGATTCAATGACCGACTCCGTATCGGAGCCGTGCGGGAGGCTCTCTGCATATGCCGCAGCAGAGAACATCACCGTCTGCAGGATTAGCATAACTGCCAAAAATAAAGGCAGGAACGCTTTACCTACATAGCTTTTTCGTTTCGACACCCATGTCTCCTCCATTCCCTAAATCCGCGAACTTGCTTGTTGACAGCAGGTTGATTCCCGGGCATTATGCCTCACGCGAATAAACCCATGCTGTTTGCCCAAGATCATGTACACCGTAGAGACTTCAAGGAAATAAGATGCAATGGGTACATGTCGAGCGTTCAGTAGGTGGCCTGTCCTTCGTAGTTCTTCCCTCCTTTCTTTCGAGCATGTTCACCATGGCGCCTATCATTTTGGAATAATATACCAAAAATCGATACGGCATTCATATTATAGCAGGCCAATCTATACGAAAAATATACAAGGCTCGACAAACAACGCTAATCACTTCCACCTCAGCATTTGAAGCCAGTACAAGGCATAGGAAATAAGTCACAAGCGCTATGAACTTGAACGCATAGACAACTCGTCCTCTGACAAAATGTAAAAAAACTCCCTTCTATTTTGCGAAACAACGCAAATAGAAGAGAGTAATTTTGAACAAGGGTAGAGAGAAAGCCCCTAACGGTTATGCCGATTCCTTCCCTGCCATCTGAATCGCAGCTTCCAGAATCGTTCTGGCTGATTTGGCATTCTGCTCTATATCGCTTTGTTCATGGCTTCTGACTTCCATGGCAATGCGTACTCCCTTCCCTTCCGGGTCATTCGGCTGTCCGACCGCCCTCAGGATAGAAGCTATTTTTTCCGTTGTCAGAAACCCTGGCAGGCCAATCGGCATATGATGATCGCCATATCCTTCGCTTTCCTTGTCCAGAATGGCATTGGAGAAATGAATTTGTTCCAGGCATGATCCAGCCAGGACAATAGCCTGCTCTATGTCTTCTCCGTTCAGCGCCGCATGAGCGGTATCAAAGGCAATACCCGCATTGAGATATTGCTGTCTCACCCTGGACAGGAGTGCAACCGCTTCCTCTGTTGGGCCTACAAGCCGTTTCTTGTGGGCATCCCGATCGAGCGGCTCCACCAATATCGTCAGATTGTACGAAGCGGCTTCCTCACAAATGGCGCACAAGCTCTCATAGAAGGCTTCGAAGCCTTCCTTGCGCCGCTCGATACCCGGGTCAGGGCCAGGGATAAACGCAACGTTGGATGCGCCACATTCTGCGGCCAGGTACAGATTTTCCTTGATCCGTCGCACCGTCTCCAGCCGCAAGGAGGAGTCCAGCGAAGACACATCCAGATTGTGGCGGTAAATAAAGAAGGTCAGCCATTGGGTAATAACAAGTCCGTTAGCCTGTGCCGCCGTCCGAATCCGTCCCCGATCCTCCGCATCAAAGCCATCGCAAATTTCGAAGGAGCGGTAGAAGCCCTCCGAGCCCAGCTCCTCGATCAGACCTGCCGTATATCCCTTGTCATTCATAACGGGATGATAGATTTCCGGTATAAGCAATGATGGCAAAAAAAGTTGCTGTGTCATACGTTTCACTCCCTATGATTAAATGCCGCCAATGCGGGCTTTGCCCTAGCTATGTCCGCGCTAGCTCAGAAGCGCTTCCTCACGCTCACGGAAATAAGCTGCCGATTGCATCACCATGTGATCCAGCAATGCCTTGTCCGGCTTGCCATACATTGCCGGGTAGGGGTCTCCTCCGGGACCAAGCGGCTCCGGTGTTACGAAGCGTCCCTCCCGATTGTAGCCAAGCACATACAGCGCCATAATGACGGTATCCAGATCAAGCGAACCCTCTCCGAGTGCGCAGCGATTGCTGTCCGCCAGATGGAGATTGACGAGTTGCTCACCGGCAGCCAGCAGCGATTCTCCGATATGGGCTTCCTCCGCCTGCATGTGGTATATATCCGCATTGATATGTCTGATACCGGGATGGTCTACAGCGCGAATATATTTCTGGGCGTCCGCGATCGAATGGACAAAGCTAACCTCCGCAGAGCGGATCGGCTCAATTGCAGCTTTCACGCCATGCTTGACGAATAAATCGGCCACCAGGCGCAGCGTCTCGACGCTGCGATCAAACTCCATATCGTCATATTTGGCCGCACGCCCGACAGCTCCCGGTACAACGAGCAGATAGCTTCCTCCAACCGCCTCGGTAAATTCGATTTCCCGCTTCAGGTAATCAATCGCCGCCTGACGATGAATGGCACGGTTGCTGGACAAATCATTGTCCGCTGAGAACATGCCGCAGACACCGGACACCTTGAGATCATGTTCATCCAGCACCGCTAGCGTTTCCTTTACCTTGTAGCCTAGATCGCCACCGTAATGATTTCCATGCAGCTCGATATAACGAATACCGGCCTTCTGTAGCCGTTTCGCCGTATCCTCCAATGATTCTAATCCAAAGCCCCAATTGCTCCATGAGAAATTCAGACGTTGCTGACCATTGAATTTCCCGCTTTGCTTCAGCTCCAAAAATGCATTCCTGATCCGTTCATTTTTGACGATATAGTTCTGCACCGACATGATCGGCCATCTCCTCTCATTATCTAGGCTTGTGACAACAGCTCCACGTAATATCGGGTCGCCTGCTCCGAGTCCTCCACAGCTATCGGAAATTCAATTACCCGCGGCAACTCCGCGGAGAAGCAGGCCAACACGTCTCTCCAGCGGGCATCGGCATCTGCCGGCAGCGGAGCCGCCGCCATAACGCCGTCACACGTTGTCGACCACTTGAAATGAACATATACGATATATGGCGTGAGCAATTGCGCTGCCGCTACAATATCCTCGCCAAGCCATAACCAGTTGCCAACGTCAAAGGTCATGCGAACTGGAATATGAAGCTCCGCGCAATCATCCAGGAAGGACTTCAGCACAGCGGGACGTCCTCCATGCTCGCTCTGGTCGTTCTCTACGGTCAGTTGTATGGGCAGCTTCATGTACCCGGCTTCCTCCAGGCAGACGCGCAGTGCAGACAGATCGGACAAGCCATGGCGATAGCCGCCCAAGGTTGTTTTCACAAATTCTGCCCCCAGCTTCCTGCCTTCCTCCAATGCGCGAAGCAGTTGTTCGCGGTTCAGGCTTCCGTCGCTTTCCCACAGCTCCACGGGAACGGAATAAGCGGCACGCAGACCGCTGCCCTGAATGGCTGCCCGCAATTCTTCATACGGCGGCTCGTCTCCCTCAAGCAGCTCCCGCCGGATTTCAAAACCCGCTGCCCCGGAGCGGGCCGCCATGGCGGCAATATAAGCTTGTCCGCGCCGCTCTGCCAGCGTACCGTATACCGAGGCTGCTACAAATACAGGTGATTCATGATTCATTCTGTTCCCTCCGTTGCGGGTTATCCTTTAATACCCGTTGTTGCAATACCTTCCACAAAATAACGCTGTGCCATAAAGAACACCGCCAGACACGGAATAATGGAGACAACCGACATAGCCATGACCTGATCCCAGTTCGAAATCGAGGAGGTATCCAGCGACATGCGCAAACCAAGGGACACTGGATATTTTTTGACACTGTTAATAAAGATCAGAGAGTTGAAGAAATCGTTCCAGGTCCAGATAAACTGGAATACAGCAGCGGACACAACCGCCGGCTTGCTCAGCGGCAACAAAATATGCGTTAATATTTTGAAGGAATTGCAGCCGTCCATAACTGCCGATTCATCCAGATCACGCGGAAGACCACGCAAAAATTGCACCATCATAAAGATAAAAAAGGGATACGTGGCAAATGCCGCCGGAATAATAAACGTCCAGTACGTATCCAACCAGCCAAAGTTACGGAAAAGCAGGTAACTCGGGATAATAATGACCGCATTAGGCAGCATCAACGTAGCAATCATTAAGGAAAACAACACATTTTTGCCCGGGAACCGAAAACGCGCAAAGCCGTAGGCCACAAGCAGACTGGATATAACAGTGGCGATAACCGTAGGCACCACCATCAGGAAGGAGTTGAAGAAGAAGGTGCTGAATCCGAACTGCCCTGTGCCCTTCCAGCCATTAATGTAGGAATTGATTTGGAATTGCGACGGAAGCAAGCTTACCGTCGAGAATATTTCATGCATAGGCTTGAAAGAGGCGCTGACCATCCACAAAATCGGATAAATCAGGATGGCGCCAAAAATCGTCAAAAATACGATTCTGCCCATACTGCTTATACGCATCAGCATAGTCATCAAAATTTGCCCCCATCCTCGTAGTGAGTCCAATATTTCTGCGATTTAAAAGCAATAATCGTAAACAGCATGATGCAGATAAATAATATCCAGGACAACGCCGAGGCATAACCCATTTTGGAAAATTGGAACGCATCCTGATACAGCTTCAATCCAAACAAATAGGTACTATTCAAAGGTCCGCCGTTCGTAATCAGGAAAGCCGCCGTAAACTCCTGGAAGGCATTGACCGTCTGCATAATAAGGTTAAAGAACAGAATAGGCGTCAGCAGAGGGAACGTAATGCTGAAGAACATCCGCAGCTTGGAAGCGCCATCAATCGTACCGGCTTCGTACAGATCCTTCGGGATTTGCTTCAGCCCGGCCAGGAACAGAACCATCGATGAGCCGAATTGCCAGACCGTCAGCAAGCTGATCGACATTATGGCCAGCGAAGGAATGCCAAACCAGTTCACAGCCGGAATGCCGATGGAGGTCAGAAACTGATTAACAATTCCGTCAACGGTGAACATCGAGCGCCACAGCACCGCGATGGCTACACTCCCGCCAAGAATAGACGGGAGATAGTAGATCGTGCGGTACAATGAGATAAACTTCAGCTTCATGTTCAGAATAACGGCAATGATCAGCGCAAAACCAAGCTTTCCAGGCACCGAAAGCAACACATACAAGAAGGTTGCCTTCAAGGACGGAAAAAACAGCGGGTCCTTGGTGAACATGTAGACGTAGTTGGACAGACCAACAAACGTTTCTTTTCTCAACAGACTAAAATCGGTAAACGAATAATAGAATGAGGCCATAAAAGGATACAGCTTGAACACAAGCATACCGATGATGAATGGCAAGACATACAGTAGACCTGCCCATTGCCTGTCCTCCGAACGTTTGAAAATGCTTGCTGAGCGAATCATGTGTACCACCTTATTTCATTATTTTTTGGTTGCTGCCTCGATCTCTTTCAGCTTGGACTCATAGCGTTCTACCATTTCTTTGGCACCCGCCTCCGGAGAAGCCTTGCCGAATGCTACCTTCTCAACGACTTCGTTGGTAATTTTAAGCAACTCCTGATTATTATTGATATAGCTCGGAGCCGCATCCTGATGAGCAAGCGCAGTATCCAGAGCTTCCGCAACCACCTGATCCAGCCCGTTATGATCAAGGAGCAGCTTCTTCGCAGACGGCTTGACCGGGATGGAGCGCTCCACGCCCAGCGTCAGCGTCGCTTGCTCGCTCGTGAAGAACCAATCCAGGAACTTTGCCGCCTCTTCGATATTTTTGGAACCTTGGTTAATGCCGATCAATTGTGACGGTCTTGCATTAAGACCAGAGGAAACCGCCTTATCCTTGATCGGGAACAGCGTAGTTGCAATGTCGAAACCAACTGCTGTCCCGCGATGCTTCGGAATATCCGTAACATTGGCAATTGTCATCGCTGTTTGGCCGTTAATCCACTTCGGATTTTGCTCTGTCTTGGCATTGTACAACGCGCTTTCTCCAAGCGGCTGCAGAACGCCGCGTTCAAACAAGGATTGTAGGAAAGCAAACGTCTGGGTCATGGATTGCTGGTCGAAGCCCAGGGAGTAATCGGAGTTTACCAAATATCGGCCTGTCAATTGACTGTGATAGGACGGTATAATCTTCTCCGTGAGCGTAGCCAGATCGGAATTAATCAGATAGTAATCTGCGTTTTTCTGATGCAGCTTTTCGCCCTCCTCCAGCACCTGCTCCCAGGTCCAATCTGCGTCGGTCGGCAGCCCTTCACGCTCCATAAACGTTTTGTTCGTAATAGCTGTCAATGCATTGATCCCGGTAGGCAACCCTTGCAGCTTGCCATTGATAATCGCCCAATCCTTCAGGAATTGCTCGTCGAATTCACTCAAATCAATGGTATCTCCCAGCGTATTCATATCCACGAACAAATCGCCTTGACTGACCAGATCATTAATCCACAAATAATCAAGCTGGATCAGATCGGGAGCCGTTCCGCCCGAAAGCTGCGTCTGAAGCTTCTGGTAATAACCGTCGAAAGTACCGTATTCCGCTTCGATGGTAACACTCGGATGCTCGTCCATATACATCTGGATTGCCGCCAGCGTAGCCTGATGCCGGCTCTCGCCTCCCCACCAGGAGAAACGCAGCGTCACTTCTTTGTCTCCGGTCGTTTCCGAACCATCGTTCCCGTTCTTGCCCTCCGTGTTCGAGCCGGAGCATGCAGACAGCAGAAGCGTAGTACCCAGCAGCAAGGTCATTCCCGCTTTGATGGATTTATGAATATTGAACATTTGATCTCCCCCTATGGCTTACTATGATAGAACTGAATAGAATTATCGATTGACACAGGATGGCATTGGCTGCCCTGCAAGTCCGCACAACAAATTGTCTACCGCCAGCATCGCCATGCGTGTACGTGTCTCCAAGGTTGCGCTGCCAATATGCGGGGTTACCAGCACATTAGGCAACTCCAGCAAAGGATGATCTCCCGGCAGTGGCTCCGGGTCAGTCACATCCAGTGCAGCATATGCGATCTTGTGCTCTCGCAAAGCCTCGTATAGTGCAGATGTCTGCACCAGCGCTCCTCTTGAAGCGTTTACAAAATAAGCCGATGGCTTCATACGATCAAATTGCTCCTTGCCGAACATCCCTTTGTTATCGCTGGTCAGAGGCACAAGCACCACGATACAATCTGACTGCTCCAGCAGCTCGTCCAGTCGGACATGTCTAGCCTCCAGTTGCGCCTCATGCGGGCTGGGCTTTCGATTGCAATAGATAATATTCATGCCGCTTGCCCGCGCCCTTCTTGCCACCGCGGTACCAATATCGCCCATGCCCGCGATCCCAAGCGTTTTGCCGTACAGGTCGCTGCCCATCACTTCCTGCCACTGACCCGCCTTGACCAGTTGCCAGCCCTCATGGATTCTGCGCATCGCCGACAGCATAATGCCGAATACCAGATCCGCGGTCGCTTCGGCCAGCACCCCGGGCGTATTGCCAAATGGAATGCCTCTTGCCGTACAGGCGGCAACATCAATATTGTCATAGCCCTTGCCTACCTGCGCCAGAGCACGCAGCCTTGGTGCCGCTTTCAATAATGTCTCGTCCACTGAAATCGTGTGCCCGACACTTAATATGCCCTCAGCGTCTGCAACCCATTCCAGCAGCACCTCCCGCGGAATCGCTCCTCCGCCCTCCCATACCCGCACATCACAATGCTCCAGCAGCTTAGCATAAGGAGCTGGCCACGTCGGTTCCGTCAATACGACCCTAGGTTTGATGGGTAACCCTTCTTTCTTCAGAAGATTTGTTATTCCGTATAAGGAAGCAAGCTTTCCGTAACATAACGACTATTCATCATCATAGCTCCGTCCGGATCGGCCACCGCCTTCGCCGATTCCTCTTCCACCATGATCCAGCCATTGTAGCCCGTATCGTGCAAATGCTTAACAATCCGAGGGAAATCAATGATGCCCTCACCCATCGATTCCCACACATGGCTCGCGGATGCGTCCTTGAAGTGTACATGCCGGATAAACGGCCTGTATAGCTCGAATACCTCTGCCACATCCATACCGCCGCATGCGATATGGCCAGCATCCGGCGTATAGCCGATAACCCTGCTGTCCAGTCCATCGAACATCACCTTGTAATCCTCGCCCGTGCGGAACAAGGACCCTGGCGGCGAATTGGGATGGAACGAAGCGACTACCCCCTGCTCCGCTGCCCTTCTGCCGATCTCATTGACACAACGGAGCAGATCGCGCTGTCTTCGCTGCAATTGCTCTCGATTGCTTCCGGGCATCTGCACGATATTGAGCAAGGCATGTGGGAAATGCTTCAGATAATTAATATAATAATCTGCCGTTTTCCGCTCCTCGTCGCTTTCTTCATTGCCCGTCCACTTCAGTGACAAGGTCAAGGCCGCAAGCTCAAGCCCCCGCTTGTGCAACTCCTCCTTCAACAATTGAGGCGAGTTGTCGAATCGGCCCAGCATTACAACCTGTGTATCCAGTCCTTTGAAGCCTCCGGCTGCGATAACATCCATAATATGTGGCAAATTGTCCGATTGTGTCTCATAAGACAACTGCCATGTGTAACCGTGACATCCAAACTTGATGCCCATTGTTTCCCCCCTAGAGAATACATATTGTCGGCTCCATTCCATGATAGCACTTACATTTTGCGATCTATAGGCGTTTCAGTTACGATAGGGCATCCGTAATTATGCAGTTTGAAGCATCCATTTCACGAAAGGTATCATTAATTACGAAAATATATCCATCCTTAATTTATTGCGATACGGCTATGGAGTTATAGACCGGAGCAAGCTATACTGAAAATGTGAAAGATATTTGTCGATTTTGTTTGCACGGGGGGATGATGACATGCACAGGCTTCTGCTCGTAGATGATGAAAAAGAAACCAGGCTCGGGCTTCGCAACTATTTCCCGTGGCGAGAAATCGGATTTGAAATTGCTGGAGAGGCGGAAAACGGTGTTGATGCTCTTGCCATACTGGAGTCAGAGCATATTGATGTGATTTTAAGCGATATTCGTATGCCTGTTATGGACGGACTGGATCTTGCCCACGAAATATTTAGTAAGCGCTTACCGGTCAAAATCGTATTTTTGAGCGGACATCGGGAATTCGAATATGCTCAAAAGGCGCTTCTGTATGGAGTCAAAAATTATATTGTTAAGCCTACCAGATACGATGAGCTAGTGGATACGTTCAAAAAATTAAATGCGGAGCTGCAAGCTACTAATGTCCATAAGACGGAAAACACAGGAGAGCACAAGGTTGTAACGACCGTCCGTCAATACATCCAGAGAAACCTCGCCACTGCCAGTCTGGAGGAGGCCGCGGAACAGGTGTTTATGACGCCGCAATATCTCAGCAAATTCATTAAGGACAAGACCGGGCACAATTATTCCGAGCTGCTGTTGGCCCGACGAATGGAGAAGGCTAAGGAGCTGCTGGAGGATTTGCGCTACAAAATTTATCAGGTCAGCGAGATGGTTGGATATACCAATTCCAAAAATTTCACCCGCGCCTTTCATAAATATTATGGCAAGCCGCCACGAGACTGGAGAGGCGAATAACGGGTGAAAACAGTACACACTTTTTTTGTAAAAAACTTCATTGCTGTAATTCTGCCCATGTTTATACCGATTTTAGTGCTAGGCGGCTTGTTTCATCTGATTATCAAAACCCAGATCAAGGATACCATTATTATCAACAATTCCAATTCGCTCCACCAGACGATTGACACCTTTAATTTGATTTTTAATGAGCTGGACGCCGTTTCCTTGTATTTCTCGAATCCGGTCATCAAGCAGAACCTGAGCCGTATTCTGAAGGAGCCGAGTCTGTCATCCGGCGATTTGACACTGTTTGATACCCTGCGGCAATTTGTGAATGTGCCGGCCATTACAAGACCGTACATCCATTCCATTTATATGTATATACCTAACGACTACGGTCGATTTTATAACAACAACTATGGCATTGACTATCTGGAGCAATCCTACGACAGCACGTGGCAGCGTTCGCTTGGGATCCATGAGCATGAATCGATGTGGGCGGAGCCGCGCGCCATCAAGGAATATTCATTTGAGCCCCCTAAGGAGGTCATTACATTCTACCGCCGACTTAACTTGGGACAGCCATCGGGCCATGACGGCATTCTGATTATGAACATTTCGACAGATTACATCAACAAGCAATTGGAGCAGTTGAAGAAGCTGCCCGAGCAGCAATTTTATGTACTTGACGCAAGCCGGCAGCTTATAATCAGCAGTGCTCAGTCAGCGCCTCTGACGGACAATCAGATCGAAGAGGTGGCTGCAAGCGAGCTCACCGTCTTCACCTTGCCTTCAGTTGGAGGCTCCAATCTTATATCCAAGGTGCAGTCCGATTCGTACAACTGGAGCTTCGTCACCGTAATTGCGGAGAAAAGCCTGTACAAGGTGCCGAATTCTCTGGCCAAGCTCACCTTCTCTCTACTCGCGGCTTGCTTCCTGATTGGTGCGGTGCTCGCTTTTGTACTGACCCGCAAAAATTATCACAATGTTAAAACGATATTGAACATTATCCAGTCCGCGCAGAAGGGAGGCGTCGTCTCCAAAATCGAAAAAAAACCGTCGGATGTGTATCATTACATTATCCAAAACGTGCTCAAAACATTTGTGGAAAACAATTATTTGTCCGTGCAGCTCTCCGAGCGGAAATATCGTTACGAAGTCATTGAGCTCAAGGCGTTGCAGTCACAAATGAATCCTCATTTTCTGCTTAACACGCTTCAAACCATTTATTGGAAGGTGCTGGAGCTGACAGGTAAGCCCAACGAAGCCAACGCCATGCTAGAACATCTGGGAGATATATTGAAGTTTTCACTGGATGTCCATGCTCAGTTGATTCCGCTGGAGGATGAGCTGAGATATACGCGCAGCTATATCGAGATCCTCAAATACCGCTATCGCGATAAATTCAGCGTTGTATGGGATGTGTACGAGACGGTTCTGCATTACCATGTGACCAAGCTGCTGCTTCAGCCGCTTGTCGAGAATGCGCTGTATCATGGTATCAAGAACAAAAAGGGAACCGGAATCATTCGGATCAAAATTCGCGAACGGGGCGGGCAACTGGTACTGAGCGTAACCGACAACGGGACGGGCATGGCTCCCAATCGCCTGAATCAGATCAAGAGCAAGCTACGCTGCTCGCTGGACAGCTCCGATGACAGCCAGACCAGCCATATCGGCTTGTCCAACACCTATAAGCGGCTTCATCTGCAATTCGGAGCCTCCGCCTCTCTGGTAATCCGCTCCAAGCCCGGTTGGGGCACACAGGTCGAGATTGTGGTTCCCTTAAGTCTGACTAACCGTTCCCAAGTATAAACGGCTGATACCTAGCCCCTGTGCAGGGTTGACTGAGAAAATAGGCCAACCAGCAATATCTGATTGACCTGATACTACGAAGAGGGGCTGTCCAGCAAGTCTTGTAGACACTGTTGGACGCCCCCGCTACCCTCAGCTTCACCTGTACCTTTTTCCTGAAACGCCCCTAATGAACTCCATCATTCTTCTTTACTGGTCTGATATATTTCAGAAACCGCTCCGGATCATGATAACAATACATGATTCTTCCAGGGGAAGTATCCAAGCAGTAACTGGTATTTGTAGAATCAAAGGCTGCCATTGCCTTCTCAACCTTCTCCTCTACACTACGATTTTCCTGCTCATAATTAAATGGCCCATGTTCGAATACAGCATATTCTGCTTCGGGAACATCCATCATTCGCATTTGTGAGGGTACTTCACCTCTATAATCCCATGGAAGGCGTATCCCGTAACACTCTATACGTGGGAAACCCCAATCGCATCGTCTACCCTCAGAGTCACTAATATAGGCCATAATCTGACCGCTGCCGCTGTTAGCCTCGCTCCCACCATCGTCATCCAATTTGCCCTTAATACTATCAAGTAATCCGCAGATTGTTTCGCAATCCTGCCCCGGAATAAGACTTTGCTTTTGCCAAAAATCCCAGTACCCATTACTCTCACTGTTCTTAACGTGCAAAAATTTGTGTGCGGGAATCGTTACAAAGTAAATGTTAACCTCATCTGTAGATTTCATCATACCAATCTCTCCTAATCCTAAAAAGTAGCGGTCAAAAGAGTTTATTTTTGTACGAAGAACGACAGGCTTAGGCGCTTTACGGTATTCACTTGGCGCTACACCATAGGTTGCTTTGAATGCTCTGCTAAAAGCTTCATGTGATGAAAAACCATAATTACAAGCAATATCCAACATACTTCTCTCACTATCTCGAACCTCTTTTAGTGCAAAAGCTAATCTTCTATGGCGTAGATAGTCACGAAATGGCATACCCGCTATTTCTTTAAATTTTCTCGTTGTATAAAACTCGGAATAACCCAGCCTGCGAGAAAGAGAGCTTAATGTCAAAGCTTCATCACAATCATTTTTAATACATTGATCAATTTCATCAACGATGATCTGGATTTGCTCCTGCCACGTATACATTCTTCACCTCTTTTCAACTGCTTTACCCTTAGTATAAGAATTTGAAGGGATTAGGATTTGATTTGACTTGCTGTAATGATATTGCACCAAAAAAAGAGCTAGAAGGCCCTATTAAAGGCTTTCTAGCTCCATCGTACCTATTCCCACTCAATCGTTGCAGGCGGCTTGGACGTTACGTCGTAAACGATACGGTTAACGTTGTCCACTTCGTTGACGATACGAACGGAGATTTTCTCCAGTACGTCCCACGGGATGCGCGCCCAGTCGGCGGTCATGCCGTCGATCGAGGTGACGGCGCGGATGCCGACGGTGTAGGAGTAGGTGCGCGCATCGCCCATAACGCCCACGCTCTTCATGTTCGGCAGCGCAGTGAAATATTGCCAGATCTCGCGATCCAGACCTGCCTTGATGATCTCGTCACGCAGTATCGCATCCGACTCGCGCACAATGTGCAGCTTCTCCTCGGTCACCTCGCCCAGCACACGAATCGCAAGACCAGGACCAGGGAATGGCTGACGCCATACGATCGCATCCGGCAGGCCGCACTCCGTACCCACCTTGCGAACCTCATCCTTAAACAAGGCTTTCAGCGGCTCGACAAGCTTGAACTTAATGTCCTCTGGCAGGCCGCCTACGTTGTGATGCGATTTGATCGTTTGCGCCGTAGCTGTACCGCTCTCTACAATGTCCGTATACAGCGTGCCTTGCGCCAAAAATTCAAAGTCATCCAGCTTGTCCGATTCTTCCTGGAACACGTAAATAAATTCGTTGCCGATAATTTTACGTTTTTGCTCTGGATCGTCTACGCCAGCTAGCTTGCTCATAAAGCGATCTCTGGCATCAATCTTGAGCACCTTCATATCGAACTTGCCCACGAAGGTCTCCATGACACTCTCTGCTTCGCCCTTGCGCAGCAGGCCATGGTCAATAAACATACACGTCAGTTGATCCCCGATCGCCTTGTGCAGCAGGATCGCAACAACAGAGGAATCCACGCCGCCAGACAGCGCGCACAGCACCTTGCTGCTGCCCACCTGCTCGCGAATCTCGCGAATCGTATCATCGATGAAGGTCGTCATGCTCCATGAGCCCTCACAGCCGCACACCTCATAGAGGAAATTGCGGATCATCTCATTGCCGTAGACGGAGTGACGCACTTCAGGGTGGAACTGCACCGCGTAAAACTGCTTCTCCGCATGGCTCATCGCCGCGATGGGCGCATGGTCTGTGCCCGCATCCACTGTAAAGCCTTGCGGCGGCTCGACCACGAGGTCGCTATGGCTCATCCATACCGTCTGAACCTTGTCCAGTCCTTTGATCAGATGGCTCTCCGAGCGGAACTCTACCTCAGCCTTGCCATACTCCCGCTTGCCTGCGCGCTCTACCTTGCCCTGAAGCTGGTGAGACATCAACTGCATGCCGTAGCAAATGCCCAGAATCGGAATACCCAGATCATATACAGCCGGATCTACAATCGGCGAATTCTCTTCATATACGCTCGCCGGGCCGCCCGAGAACACGATGCCTTTAGGATTCAGCTCACGAATCTTCTCTGCTGTCGTGTTGAACGGCAGCAGCTCGCTGTACACCCCCAGGTCGCGGATGCGTCTGGCGATCAGTTGGTTATATTGTCCTCCAAAGTCGAGAACAACGATAATTTCATTAGCAGTTGTCATGTCCGTGCCTCCCTCAATTCATAGCAAATATTATATATAACCAGGATAGACACGGTCAAGCATTAACGGACAAACTGTCCTTGACCCCAGCAGATGGGAGTGGAATCAGGACAGCCATTACCTGCCCATACTCCGGCGGCACCATGCTCCGTCCGCCATAGCGCTGCTGCTCCTCCCATGTCACTAGCTGCTCCAGCCGTTCAGCGGCTGATTGCACAAGCGCGAGCCGGGCGATATATTCTCGCCCCGTCATCCCTGCGGGCTTGGAGCCGTAGCGGTCGTACAGCAGCCGCCAGTACGCGGCGCTGACTGTGAGGAAGCGGCGGCGCGCGGCGCTGCTTCCAGCCGCTGCTCCGCGGTAGCGCCTCAGCGCCCACTTGAGCGCCAGTTGCCTGCGGGCAAGCCACAACGCGGCACTGCCGCCGCCAAGCAGCAGGGCAGGGCACAGGAGCAGCAGGGCGGTCTGCGGCTGCCATAGCGCTTGTAACTGCTCATACAGGTTCTGCGTCCAAGCTGAGGCCGCAGGCTGGGGCGACGCCCCGGCTCCGACCGCTGCGCCATAGCCGGGTGTAGGATCGAACGCGACCCAGCCTGAGCCGGGGATATAGGCCTCGACCCAGGCATGGGCATCGCTCCCGCGCACCGTATAGGCGGTCAGCGGCGATGAGGCTTCCGCCTGCTGCATCGGCACGGATGCGCTGCTGCCTAGTTGCCGCGCCTGCAATGCTCCAGCCTTTACCGGCTCGCCCGGTACGAATCCCTTCACCCAGCGGGCGGGAATGCCTTGTGTACGCAGCATGATGACCATTGCGGTCGAGAAATGCACACAATAGCCCTGCTGCTGCTCGAACAGGAAATGATCGACAAAGTCGCGCCCCTGCTCCGGCACGCTCGTATCCTCCAACGTGTAGAGGTAGGAGGAGCGCAGATAATGCTCAAGCGCCTTGGCCTGCTCCTGGAATCCACCTTTTCCTTCCATTATATGTGAAGCCAGCTTCCCAATCCTCTCCGGCAGTCCTTCGGGCAATTGTAGGTACCTTTCCATGCCCTGCACCCCATGCCCGCCACTCTCCCCCGCCACCTCTCCAGTGCTTGGCTCTGCCAGGTCGCCCTGCGCTTGCATCCGCCATCCGGGCGGATCAGCAGGCAGCACAGCCTGGATCGTATAGGAGCGGACACCCGCCCCTGTCGGCCTGAGCGTGCCTGTGTCGGCATCCGCAGCGTAATCGCTTGCCTGCTTGCCGTCCGCCTCCAATTTCAATACCATTCCATCCTGACCGCCATGGAACAACGGCCAATCGGAGGACGGCTGCTCCAGCACTATCCGCTGAACAATGACATCGCTGGACATTTTATGGCTCAGACTAACGAGCGGTTCGTCTTCCCTATTCATCCCATTAGATGAGACCCTCTCCCTGTCGCCCATCCATTCCCCCTGCTGTACCTTCCCGTTACGTTCATTAGGCTCGTTCACTACAGTCCGGCTCTCCTGCTGCTGCGTAGTCAACGGCGTTACAGCCGATGGACTTGTGGAGGGCTCAGCATCACCGCCAATCATCTTGCGCACAAGCCGCTGCTCACTAAGCTTCCATCCCCGGCCATCATATACATCCATCACATCTCCACGCCAATAGAGGGGACGAGGGGAATAGCCCGTGAACAGTACCCTCTCATCCGTCGCGAGCGGCTGGCCGAGGGTGCCGCTATAGGCGCCGTAGCCAGTCCGCCCCCGATCGCCGAGTGCATCCGCCAGACCCTGTGACTGGAGCGTGGCCTCAAGCTGATGTCTGGAGACTCCCCCATGCTCCTGCGCCCACAGTCGACTGGCTGACCATCCTTCTACCCAGCCTGCTGGCTCGTCCAGCCGCGGCTTGCCTGACGCCGCCCCCCACCCTGCAGCGAGCAAGACAGCCGCGCATACGGTCGCGGACAGCCACCATCTGGAAGGTTTGAGAGCGCGCAGCACAGCAGGCTTCCTGTGTAATAGAATGCTTCCGTCATAACAGCTCGCGCGGCAGTATGTGATGCACGCTGTCAGCATCATCCCGGCCGCAGCCGTCACTATAAGCTCCCGCTCTACCGGAATGCCTCCTGCCCAATGAAGATGCAGCAGATAGATGCCTGTGCCCAGGGCCAGACCCGGCCCCCAGAACCGATGCCACATCAAGCTCTGCAATGTATGGGCGAGCAGAACTGCACCGATGAACAGCAGCAGCGTCCGCAACTCTCCAGAAACCTCCATTCGACCGGATAGCAAGCGACTCAGATCGGACCATAACGCCCCTCCTAGCCTGGACGGCCATTGAACGGGGTCAGCATGTCGGTAATATAACGCCATGACTGCATACAGGCAGCTTGCGCCATTGAGCAGCAGCGCCGCGTACCCTGGCAGCAGCAGCACACCGCTCGCAAGCGCGATCGCCATGAGAGGGTAGAGCGGGCCAATATGATACAATCCCGTCACCGCCTGCATCCCTTCAAGTGGAAGCAGCCACTGACACAGGAGCATCAGCAGCAGCGCGGTCGTCACCAGACGCACCAGGAATGGCCAACGTTGCGGCACAGCAATCTGGCGGCTAGCCCCAGCCGCCTCGGACTGTGCGCTCTCTCTGTCTGCTCGTTGCCCACCGCGACTTGCCTGTCCACTGTGGCTTGCCTGCTCTCTGTGACTTGTCCGACCTCTGTGGCTTGCCTGTCCTCTTTCGCTCGTCCGTCCTCTATAGCTTGCCTGTCCTCTGGCATCAATTTTGCCGCCTCGGCTTGTACCAGCCGTATCAGGATACGAGTCCGCTCCCCTGATCCTCATGGCGCTCCTCCTCTCCACATGCCGCGGTCTGCCGCAGGCCGCTTCGTGCCATCGTCCACAGCTTGACCGCCCCGCCTTGCTGCTCGAACATGCGGATCTGCTCGCGCATCGCATGGGCTGGCGCAGCACCACGACTGATAAGCCAGAGCTCCACCCGGCAACGCTGAGCGGCTGCAAGCCGCAGCAGCTCTTCCCAGCCGCTTGCCTCGCTGCTGATGCAGAGCAGCATGCCGCCCTGAGGGAGTCGCTGCTTGTCCGATGCCAGTAACGCCGCCAGGCTCCGCTGCCCATCCGGCCGTACACGCGCCAGCAACAATGCTGCTGCCCCCGCATGTGGGCTGCATCCTCCGCCCTGGCGCAGTCTCAGCGGCTGCGCGCTGTTGCAGAGCAGTTGCGCCTGCATACCTTGGCGGACGGCCTCCCCATAGGCATACAGCGCCTTGGCGATACAGGCATCGAATCGCTCCATATCTTGCCCATGCGCGGCTGCAGAACCGTCCAAGGCAATCAGGCAACGGGCAGCTCCCTCCTGCCCCTGCTTGCGTACCTGCAGCCCGCGCCCCTTGGCAGCCTGCCGCCAGTCCAGGTAGCGGTACGCATCCCCTGGCATGTAAGGACGCCGATCCTCGCCAGGCCCGGCCTGGTGACTCCGCCAGCCCGCCGCTGATGCCGCGCCGGGCAGTCCCTGCCCCGCTCTTCCCGCAAGCCTCCCTCCTCCAGTCCAGAGCTTCAGCTTCTCTCCTGCCGCTGGCTGCGGGAGCACGAGCACACGAGCATCGCAGGATACCCGCAGCTTTAGCCTCCGGCTACATAGTCCTAGCAGATCGCCTGCCTCGACCTGAAGGCGATTGAACGCCCATTCGCCCCGCCGTACCGGAGAGATATAATAGTGCAGTCGAAAGTCGGTACGGAACCAAGGCAGCACAATTCGGCGATACCGCACCGGCTGTGCCTGTTCATCCGTCATGCTGGACAACTCATCCTGAATGGCAATCCATACAATCGGCCATATAGGAGCCGACTGAAATCGCAGCTCTACCCGCAGTTCCTCTCCGGCTTGCAGCAGCTCGGCCGACAGCCGTCGCTCAGCCGCGAGCCTGCGAACAGCGAGCCATGGGGACAAGCCAGCCAGCAGGATGATTCCGGTCAAGATCGCTAGTGCGAACCACTCCACATAGCCGCCACGCTTCCCGATGCCTGCGGCAAGGAAGCCCCAGACACCGAGCAGGATCGGCCAGCTGATCCACGGACGCCCTCTCATGACAGCCTCCTGCCTGCATCCGACTCGCCTGGTAGCGGACACTGTCTTAGAATCTTCTCCAGCGCCTGCTCCGCGGCGCGTCCGTCGGCATAGTAATCGTCGCGCGGCACCAGCCGATGTGCCAGCACCGGCAGCGCTGTCGCCTTCAGATCATCCGGTACGACATACTCCCGCCCGTCCAGATAAGCGGTCGCTTGCGCTGCCCTCACCCAGTCACGGGTAGCGCGCGGGCTGGCTCCAAGCGCCAGCGCGGCAGCCTGCCGGGTCGCGGTCACGACCTGCACCGCATAGCCAAGCAGCGAGCGATGCACGCTCACCCGAGCCGTCCGCCGCTGCAGCTCCAGCCAGTGCAAGGCAGGCATGACAGGCGAATGCAACTGATGCAGCCTGGCCGGGGATCGGCTGTGCTCCAGCATGCGAACCTCATCCGCTACAGATGGATATCCGATCCCCAGCCGCATAATGAAGCGATCGAGCTGTGCCCCAGGCAATGGGAAGGTGCCTTCATCCTGAAGCGGGTTTTGCGTGGCGATCAGCATGAACGGCTCTGGCAGCTCGCGGGTCACGCCATCAATCGTCATCCTGCGCTCCTCCATCGCCTCCAGGAGCGCCGCCTGGGTGCGCGGCATCGTCCGGTTCAACTCATCGGCCAGCACCACATGATTCATCAACGGCCCCGGCCGATACACGAAATCTCGCTGCCTGGCATCCCAGATCGAACCGCCGGTAATATCGGCAGGCTGCAGATCAGGCGTAAACTGAATTCTCCCGAACGTCCCCCCTATAGCACCTGCAAATGCACGCGCCAACAGCGTCTTGCCTACTCCCGGCACATCCTCCAGCAGCAGATGCCCGCCCGCCAGCAGCGCTGCCAGCGCCAGCCGGACAACCTCCTCCTTGCCCAGCAACGCTTCATTCAGTCGGCCTCTCAGTCGCTCCAACTGCTGCCGAGCCTCTATCTCGTGCAGCTCCTGCCCAGGACGCCCCTGCCCCTCCTGCTCATGCAGCTCCTGCCCAGAACACCGCTGCAACTCCTCCTCGGGCAGCTCCTTCCCAGAACGCCGCTGCAACTCCTGCTCGCGCTGCTCCCACCCAGAATTCTGCCGCCTCTCCATTTCGCGCTGCTCCCGCCCAGAACGCCGCTGCAACTCCTGCTCGCGCTGCTCCCGCCCAGAATTCTGCCGCCTCTCCATCTCGCGCAACTCCTGCACAGAACCATACAGCTCCTCAATCTCGCGCTGCTCCTGTCCACGCAACGATTCTGCTCGCAGCGCAGCAGCCGCTGCGAGCCGAGCCTCTCCACTGTCCCTCATACTCATTCCTCCCTGCACCCTACTTCTATCAACCATTCTCTCCATAGCAGGCTGCTTTTAATCGGTAGATAGCAATCTTACAGTCGGTGCAGACTTCATATGAGAACAGGGGTAATCCTGATTCACAACTCAAAAAGCCTGGCAACTACGGAATCTCTCCCGTTAGCCGCCAGGCTAAATACTGCTAGAGTTACATGGCCTGCAATGCTTCCAGCACCTGCTCGATATGCCCCTTCAGCCGTACATTGCGCCATTCGCGCACCAGCTTGCCGTCCTCATCAATCAGGAACGTGGAACGAACGATGCCCATGTATTCCTTACCGTACATTTTTTTCATCTGCCACACGCCATAAGCCTCACAAGCGGTATGCTCTGTATCGGACAGCAGCACGAACGGCAGGCTGTACTTCTCAATAAATTTCACATGAGACTTCACATCATCCGCACTGACCCCTATGACCACTGCCCCGCTGCCCTCTATATCGCCATAGGCGTCGCGGAAGCCGCAGGATTGCTGCGAGCAGGTCGGCGTATTATCCTTAGGATAAAAATACAAAATAACTCTCTTGCCGCGAAAATCGCTCAGCGCCACCTCTTGTCCGCTTGAGGACGGCAGCCTGATCTCTGGCACCGTCTCCCCAGCCTTCAGTTCCTTGCCCATATCTGCTTCCTCCCATTCGTTCAATTGGTAACCTTCCTGTGCGGGCAACCCGTTGTATTGCTCGCCACTCCCTCGCTTCCCTACGATCCCGCGCCGCGGTATCGCTTCACGCCATGGTTCCAGAACAGCAGCGCCCCGCCTGCGAACACGAGTCCAATGACCGGCGTCAGCAGTGCCAGCGAGCTCTCATGCCCGCTGCCCGGCTGCAGGAAATAAGACGCGGGATAGACACCGACAAAGGCGAACGGAATCAGCCATGTCAGAATGAATCGAATGACCTTGTTATAGATGCCCACAGGGTAGCGTCCATAGTTCTGAATATTATACATCAGCGGCACAATTCCTGTCGGAGAGTCCGAATAAAATGACAGCGCCGTAATTGAAATATAGATCCCTGCGTAGACCAGCACAGAACCAAGCACCAGCAGCGCCAGCATCAGCACATCGGCAAGACCGAAGGTCAAGCCAAGCTGTGCCCCGGCAATCCACATAATAGCTGCGCCCACCAGCGAGCCGATAACGGAGGGCGGGTCCATATTTTCCAGCAGAATCTGTCCGAGATTATGGGCGGGACGAGTCAGCACGCGATCCATCTCCCCTTTGACAATATACCGCTCGCTGAAGTTCCACAGATTGAAGAAGGTGGTAAAGATGCCGTAAGGAATCATAAAATAGCCGTACACAAACACAACCTCCGCCTGCGACCAGCCCCCCAGCGACTGCGTATGCTGAAACACAATCAGGATAAAGATCAGATTCATCCCCTGGAACAGCAGGTCAGACAGCACCTCAATCCAGAAATCCGCACGGTAGGTGAGACGGGTTTTGGCGTAGTTTTTAAAGTATTCCCAAAATAATTGTGTATAGAACATGTTCTTATCCTCCCTGCACGAACAGACGGTTCCGCGCTCTTCTCCAGATCCACCAGATCGGAAGCAGCAGCGCTACAAACCACAGCGCCTGCAATCCCAGCACCTGAAGCGCCTGGCTTCCCTCCGTGCGTCCGGTGAATACGGAGCTTGGCAGATAGGTAATCGCCTGGAACGGCAGCCATTTCATCACGGCCTCTAGCCAACCCGGAAAGAAAGTAACCGGCACAATGACGCCCGAGAACAGATCGACCATAACCCGCTTCATCCGCATCATGCCCTCATTATTTTCCACATAGAAGGCAAATAGCCCGGTCAGCATATTAATCTGCGTATTAATGAGAAAGCTGAACGCCAGCATCACCAGATAGACCAGCCAGGTCGTTGCGCTCGTCGGCAGTGTCACCGGAAAGATCAGGCAGACGACGATCATCCCCGGCACCATGAATAGCAGCAGTCGGAACAGCCCTTCTCCAAAACCCTGCATCATCTTGACCAGCAGATAAGAATAAGGACGGATGAACTGGATCGCCACACTGCCATCCCGAATCTCATTAGCAATCTCCCGATCGAGATTGTTGAAGTAGAATGCCCGCGACATCCACGAGACGGCCACATAGGTCGTCATCTGCGCGACCGTGAAGCCGCCAAGCGTCTCCTGATCCCCGAAGATCGCCAGCCATAAGAAGTAATATGCGCCAATGTTAATGGCATAAATAACAATACCACTATAATAATTCACTCGATAAGCCAGCATCGTCAAAAATCGAATGCGAATGATGTCCAGATAAGCGCTGTTCATGATGAAGACACCTTCTCCGACTGATAGATCTCCCTGACGATCTCATCTGTATTCGTCTCCAGAATTTTAATGTCGCGAATCTCTGCAGCGCCCACGACTCGAGCAAGCGCATCCGACACATTGACTGCGTGCGGCAGCCACATTTTGGCGGTCAGCCCGTTCTCGACCTTCCATTGGACGTTGAGTCCCGATGTCCACGACTCCAGTTGTCCGGTCGTCACACTATGAGCGAATTGGAAGTGAATCTCTCTCCCCTTGCTCCAGTTCGACTTGAGCCGCTCCAGGCTGCCGTCATAAATAATCGACCCATCATCCAGCATAATGACACGCGAGCACAGCGCCTCAATATCCTGCAGATCATGCGTGGTCAGCAAAATTGTCGTGCCGTATTGTTTGTTCAATCCCATCAGGAAATCCCGAATTTCCGTCTTCACCAGGATGTCCAGCCCGATCGTCGGCTCATCCAAAAACAGAATCGACGGATTATGCAGCAGCGAAGCCACCAGCTCGCAGCGCATCCGCTGCCCCAGACTGAGCTTACGCACCGGTCGGTTCAACAGCTCGCCAAGCTGCAGCCGCTCTACCAATTCATCCAGCCGCTTGCGGAAGTCCGCCTCCGGTACACGATATACCTTGCGTAGTAGCTGAAATGATTCAATCACGCCGATGTCCCACCATAGCTGACTGCGCTGCCCGAATACGACCCCGATGTTCTTCACGAACTTCTCCCGTTCCTTATGGGGGATGTAACCCCCAACCTCAACCTTGCCGGAGGTCGGCACCAGGATGCCGGTTAGCATCTTGATCGTAGTGGACTTGCCTGCTCCATTCTCCCCGATATAGCCGCATATCTCTCCTTGCGGAATCTGGAAGCTGATCTGCTTGACCGCCTCCACCTCCGTATATTCCCTTCTTAATAGATCCTTCAGCGCTCCGCCTAAGCCTTCGCGGTTTTTCTGCACGTTGAATTTCTTCTGCAGCTTGTGCACATCAATTGCCAACATAAAAGCTCTCTGCTCCCTTCGCTTCGACATTTCCCGGGAAATTGTGTTATAGTTTGAAATAATAGAAAATGACTTGCTTAGACACCTCTTTGCAATTTATAATTCTATGATGGTATGCTGTCTTACTCAAGGAGCAAGCTTAGTCCATAGGGTAACGCAAGCAGCTATCCAGGCATCCGGGCAGGGATCGCTCACAACCATCTATAAGCTTAGTCTGCGACGGTTATAATTTCAAGTATCAACCTTGGCGGATTGGTTTATGTGGACATGGAGCTGGATATGAACGGTACTGGAGGGCAAGGCTTAATGAACAATTCTCTGGCGGTTCACGTCTACTTCATATAGGCCATGCATTGCAAGTGTGCAGCAAGGGAGCGTTAGGATGTCCCATTGATCTGAATTGTTATAGCTGAGCCTCGTTTTGAATTCAAGAATATACGGATGGGTGATGAAACGAAGATGTCTGCTAATCATGGTAAGAAAATGAAGAAACCTTGGAAGATGGCACTCTACGGTGTGTTGATTGCACTGGGGCTAGTCGCTGGATTTGTGGCCTACCAGGGCTTGGGCATCTACAATGCGCTGGATAATTTTCAGAAGCCGCAGGGCGAATCCCGATTTGAACAGTTCACGCAACAAACCTCATATACCGAGCCGCCCAAGTGGGAAGGCACGGAACGGGTCAATATTGTGCTGCTGGGTGGAGATGGCCGGGAGGAGAATAGCAACGGCATTGCCCGCTCCGACTCCATCCTGATTGCATCGATTGATCCTGTGTCGAAGAAGGCGCATCTGTTCTCCGTGCTGCGCGACACCTATGTTGATATTCCAGGGTACGGCAAGCAGCGGATCAACACCGCCATTACACTTGGCGGCCCGACACTGGCGATGAAGACGATCGGCAACCTGCTCGGACTCGATATTCAATATTACGTTTATGCCGAATTCGAAGGCTTCAAATCGCTGATTGATGCGATGGGCGGCATTGACTTTGAAGTCGAGAAGAACATGCATTACACGGACAAGGCCGACGGCCATCGATACGACATCGACCTCAAAAAAGGCTGGCAGCACCTCGACGGCGACAAGGCGCTCCAATATGTGCGCTTCCGCCACGATGCCATGTCCGACTTCACACGTACAGAGCGTCAGCGCAATTTTATGGAGGCTGTAGCCAAAGAGCTTCAATCCACATGGAATCTGCTGCGCATGAAGGAAATATTGGAGAGTGTACAAGACTATATCGAGACGAACCTGACGGTTCAGGATATGCTCAAGCTCGGACAACTGGGACTGAACCTGCAGATGGCCGGCTCTGCACAGGTGCCGCCAATGGACTTGCTCTACGATCTGAAGGTTGGCGGCGCATCTGTACTCGGCGTGCGCGACCAAGCGAAGGTGCTCGCTTACGTCCAGGAGCAACTAAGCAAGGATACCCGAGCCGAGGAGGCAGCCGCCAAGGCTGAGCAAGACGGCTCTGCCACCGACGATGGAGCAGGCAGTCCGGCTTCCGGCTCAGCCGGACAGAGCGGGACAACAGCCCCAAGCACCACAGGTGCTACGGGCACAGCGCCGGACAGCAATTCGTCAGCAGCCAAGCCGCGGTCATAGTTACACGACGCACCCGAAGTGATCTAAAGAGGATCAGGGAGGGTGCGTTTTTGTGTCATGCATGAGAGGCATCTCCCGCGCATCACCGGGCTCTCTATTAACAATCCACGATAAAGTTGTTAGAATGAAGGCAGACTTCCGCCTCGCGGCGGTTCGGCTTATGGCTGTAACTACATGGCCTTAAAGATTAGGAGGATTAATATTCATGACACTCAATCCACGCAATCATTCCGCGCTTCTGTATGAGGAGGCGCTGGAGCATATCGTCGGCGGGGTCAACAGTCCGTCCCGCTCCTTCAAGGCCGTCGGCGGCGGCGCTCCGGTATTTATGAATCGTGCCAGCGGCGCTCACTTCTGGGATGTCGATGGCAATCGATATATTGACTATCTGGCGGCATTCGGCCCGATCATTACCGGTCACGCCCATCCGCATGTGACGGATGCGATCGTTCGCGCAGCTCAGAATGGCACCCTGTATGGAACACCGACCGAGCTGGAGATTACGCTTGCGCGCATGATCAAGCAGGCGATTCCTTCACTGGACAAGGTGCGCTTCGTCAATTCCGGCACGGAGGCCGTGATGACCACCATCCGTGTTGCCCGCGCCTACACGAAGCGGAGCAAGATTATTAAGTTTGCCGGTTGTTATCATGGCCATTCAGATCTCGTTCTCGTCGCTGCAGGCTCTGGCCCGTCTACACTCGGCATCCCTGACAGTGCGGGCGTGCCAAGCAGCATCGCCAGCGAGGTCATTACCGTCCCTTATAATGATCCAGATAGCCTGAAGGCCGCTCTGGAGCGCTGGGGCGATGAGGTAGCCGCGGTGATGATCGAGCCGATCGTAGGCAACTTCGGCATGGTCATGCCAAGGCCAGGCTTTCTGGAGACCTTATGCCAGCTCACTCGCGAAGCAGGGGCACTCGTCATCTATGACGAGGTGATCAGCGCATTCCGCTTCCATTACGGCGGCTCGCAGACGTATGCAGCGTTAGACAACCATGCCGCTATCGAGCCGGATCTGACCGCACTGGGCAAAATTATCGGAGGCGGCCTGCCGATCGGCGCCTATGGCGGACGCAAGGAGATTATGGAGCAGGTCGCTCCTCTGGGCCCCGCCTACCAGGCTGGCACCATGGCTGGCAATCCGGCGTCCATCTCCGCCGGCATCGCCTGTCTGGAGGTATTGCAGGCTCCTGGTGTGTATGAGCAGATGGAGCAGCAGGCGCTTCAACTGACCGAGGGACTCTTGCAGGCAGCCCAGCGCCATGGCATTGGCCTGACGGTCAACCGGATTAGCGGAGCGTTCTCGACTCATTTCTGCCAGCATCCGGTCACGAATTACGATGAAGCCCAGGATACAGACGGCGAGCAGTTCGCCCGCTTCTTCCGCCTGATGCTCGATCAGGGCATCTATCTGGCTCCCTCCAAGTATGAAGCCTGGTTCCTGACCACGGCGCATACCGATGAAGATATAGCGGCCACCCTCACTGCTGCTGAGGCTGCCTTCGCTCAGATGGGGAGGCAGGGCGAATGAATGCGATCAGCAGGCGCATTCAGGAGCTGCATGCTATCCGGCCTGTCACCGAGCCACCGGATGATCTGGAGCAGTATTGGGCAGCCGCTACCCGCGAAGCGACAGGCAGCGGCTACCGTGCAGAGCGAAGCCCGGAGCCGACGCCGATGGGCATGCAGTTGCATCATGTCGTCTATGAGGGCTTCGCCGATACACCTATCCACGGCAGGCTGATGCTCCCGCTTCATGCCTCTGCCGAAGCGCCCGTGCCCTGTCTGATCGCCTTTCCAGGCTACCACGGCGGCCCGATCTCTCCGGAGCTGTCGGCTTACTGGATCAGCCTGGGGATCGGCGTGCTCGCGGTAGATGTCCGCGGCCAAGGCGGAGAGAGCGGCAACCGGCTCGGCAGCAGCTTCGGCATGACGATGGGCTGGATCACTGAGGGCATCCTCGACCGGGAGCGGACGTACTATCGCGCGGTTGCGATCGATGCCCTGCGTGCAGCCGATTGGCTGCTTCGACAGCCTGAGGTAGACACAGCAAGGGTCGGTACCTTTGGCGCCAGCCAGGGCGGTGGACTGTCGCTGCTCGTATCTGCGCTCGATGCGCGGATCAGCCTGACGATAGCCGACATTCCGAATCTGTGCCATCTCGACTACGGACTATTTCATTCCACAAGCTCCCTGACCGAGCTGCAGCAGTTTCTCCGTCTCTATCCGCAGCATCTGGAGACGGTACTGCGCCATCTGAACGATGTGGATATGGTGCATCTGGCTCCCAGACTGCATGCCCCGCTCCTCATGTCGGTGGGCTTGAAGGATACGATCTGCATGCCGGAGCAGATCTTCCCGGTCTACCACGCGGCCTCATCCGCCGAGAAGCATCTGGAGATCTACCCGTTCACCGGACATGCCGTAGAAGCAGCACAACGCCAGAGAGCCATGGACTTCGCCGTCCGCCATTGGCTGGAGAGCTAGGCTGCCTGAACGTTAATGTACCAGAGCGTGTGTTCTAACCCGCGCAACGGCATCATTCACCGCCGTATTGCCCCATGCTGCGTTGCATGCTCTTGTCGTCCCCCCGGTACGCCTGCGAGTATGCGCCTTGCCCGGAACGAGAATTCGGCCAAATCTGCTCCCCTCGGAGCTTGAAGACACAGCCTGGATGAACTGCTGAGACTGCTTGGAAATGCTGAGACTATTGAGAATGCCTGTCAGCCATACCTCAAGTCGCGAAGAAGGGAGCCTTCTGCCCATGTGCATGAAGACTCCCTTTCTTAATGTCCAACAGGAGTAGACACGTGTCCTGCAAATGGTGGACATAGCCCACCCCTACGCTCTCGGCGCAGCATACCACCACATGTAGACTTAGCAGCACCTGCTCCTTCAACATAAAGAATCCAGACGACAGCCGTTCCAACACTGCAAGTGTCCACTATTTGAAAGACAAATCCCCACCAATTGTCCACCTACACAGGACATCATCCGAATAGGGCAGCTATGTCCCGATTGTCCACCTCCACAGAACAGCAACCAAATAGAGCCGCTATTTCCGATGCATCTTGAACTCCAGGAACAGCTCATTATAATGCGCCAGCATCGGCCGCCCCAGATTTTCATATACCTCCAGCTTCGAGGTCAGCTCTGCATCTGGATAGAAACGTTCATCCTCTCTGATCTCCTCCGGCAGCAGTGCAAGAGCAGCCGCATTGGGCGTTGAATAGCCGACATATTCGGCATTTTGCGCACCCACCTCCGGGTCCAGCATGAAATTAATAAATCGATGTGCGCCCTCAATATTAGTCGCGGTCTTCGGTATGACCATATTGTCGAACCACAGATTCGTGCCTTCCTCCGGCACCACGAACTCCAGCTTCTCATTATCGCTCATAATCTCCGAAGCATCACCCGACCAGACGACGCCGATCGCCGCTTCCTCACCGGCAAGCAGCATCTTGATCTCATCGCCTACGATAGCTTTCACATTCGGAGTGAGCTTATTCAGTCGATCCAGCGCTTCGCGCAGATGCCCCTCATCCGTATCATTCAGCGAGTAGCCGAGCGAATTCAGACTCATCCCGATCACCTCGCGCGCACCGTCGACCAGCAGGATCTGATTGCGCAGCCCTTCATCCCACAGGTCGGCCCAGCTCGTAATCTCCTTGTTGCCCAGCAGCTCCGGGTTGTAGACCAAGCCGACCGTTCCCCAGAAATATGGAACCGAGTAGGCATTGCCCGGGTCAAAGGGGAGGTCCATGAAGCGCTTGTCGATATTCGCCAGATTCGGCAGCTTGCGATGATCAAGCGGCAGCAGCAGCCCCTCCTCCTTCATCTTGCTGATCGCATATTCCGAAGGGATACTCACATCATAGGAGGTACCGCCCTGTTCAATCTTGGTCATCATCGCCTCATTGGAATCAAAGGTCTGATAGATCACCTTGATACCCGTCTCCTGCTCGAACCGCGCGATCAGCTCCGGGTCAATATAATCGCCCCAGTTGTAGATGGTCAGCGTATCACTGCCCTTGAAGCCTTGGGAGGCATTGAGCCAGGAGGTCATATACATCAGCACAGCCGTCAGCAGGATGACGCCTGCCAGCATTCGCAGCAGTTGCTTCATGGCGCCACCTCCGCATTAGTCGGCTTGTTGCCTGATTTCTGGCTAATGAAGTAATAGCCGACGACGAGCAGCGCTGTGAACAAGAACAGCAGAGTCGATAGCGCATTGATCGACAGCGACACCCCGTGGCGCGCGCGGGAGTAGATCTCCACCGACAGCGTAGAGAAGCCGTTGCCTGTGACGAAGAAGGTGACCGCGAAATCATCCAGCGAGTAGGTGAAGGCCATGAAAAATCCGGCGAAGATGCCCGGCTTGATGAAGGGCAGCGTCACCTTCGTCAGCACCTGCCAGCGGCTCGCGCCCAGATCGCGGGCAGCGTCAATCAGTGTCGGGCTCATCTCCTCCAGCTTCGGCAGCACCATGAGCACGACGATCGGCACGCTGAAGGCCACATGCGAGATCAGGACGGAGTTGAAGCCGAGCTGCACGCCTGCCATCGTGAACAGAATCAGAAACGAAGCGCCGATAATCACATCCGGGCTGACGATCAGCACATTATTGAGCGAGAGCAGCGCCTGCTTGCTCCGAAGCTGTCTTACATGACGGATCGCCAGCGCGCCGACAATGCCGAGCACCGTAGAGATGAGCGAAGCAAGCAGTGCGATGACGAGCGTATTGAGCACAATAATGAGCAGCCGCGTATCTGAGAACACCTCGCCGTACCACTCCAGAGAGAAGCTCTCGAACTCCCGCATCGTTCCGCCGCTATTGAACGAATAATACGTCAGGTACATAATGGGGCTGTACAGCACGATGAACACCGCTACCAGATAGAGCCGGCCCCAGTTAAGTTGTCGTTTCATTTGGCCCCCCTCGTCTTCCGTCCTCCGGTAACGACCATAATCAACACCATCATCAGAATCAGGAAGACCGCAATCGTTGCCCCCATCCCCCAGTCCTGTGTCACAAGAAAATGCTGCTCAATCGCCGTTCCCAGTGTAATGACCCGATTGCCCGCGATGAGGCGGGTAATCATAAACAGCGACAAGGCCGGGATGAAGACCACCTGACAGCCCGCCTTGACGCCTCCGAGCGTAAGCGGGAGGATGACACGGCGGAAGGTTGTCCAGGCCGAAGCGCCCAAGTCGCGCGATGCATCCAGCAGTGACGGCGGCAGCTCCTCCAGCGCATTATAGATGGGCAGCACCATGAACGGTATAAAGATATAGACCGATACGAAGATAAAGCTGAAATCGGTGAACAAAATCTGCCGGGTACCGATACCGATCAGCTCCAGCAGGCCGTTAGCCAGCCCGTAGGTTCCAAACAGGCCGATAAAGGCATAGGCCTTGAGCAGCAGATTAATCCAGCTCGGCAGGATGATCAGCAGCAGCCATAGCTGCTTGTGCTTCGTCCTCGTAATCAGATACGCGGTCGGATATGCAATCACGAGCGACCACAGGGTGACCAGCAGCGCGTACCAGAACGAATTGAGCGTCATCTTCATATAGACCGGAGTAAAAAACCGCGCATAGTTCCCCAGTGTCAGCTTGCCCTCTACATCAAACAGCGAATAGTAGCCGATCAGAGCGATCGGAGCCACGACGAATAACACAATCCACAGCACATAAGGGACTAGATAAATATTGCGCGCTCTCGTCATCATGCTCTCCCGTCCTCTTGCAGAGCATAGCCCTCCAAGCGTCTGTCGAACTCCTCCTCCGACTCGCCGAACCTCATGACATGGATCGCCTCCGGGTCAAAGTCGAGTCCGGTTACCGTATGTACCTCAGCCTTGCGGGTCGAATGCACCATCCAGCGGTTGCCAGCATGATCCGAGCCGATAATCTCATAGTGAACGCCGCGGAATAGCTGAGAATCGACGGTAATCTTCAGCTTGCCCCGCTCAGGCGGCACCATCTCCAGATCCTCTGGGCGAATGACGATCTCGACCGGCTCGTCCGGGCGCAGCCCCTTGTCCACACACTCAAACGGCTGCCCGGCGAACTCTACCAGGCAGTCACGCAGCATCTTGCCGGGCACAATATTTGATTCTCCGATGAAATCCGCCACAAAGCGGTTGATGGGTTCATCATAGATGTCCGTCGGTGTGCCGCTCTGCTGGATCGTTCCCTCGTTCAACACGAAGATCTCGTCCGACATCGCCAGCGCCTCCTCCTGATCATGCGTGACGAAGATAAAGGTAATCCCCAGACGTCGCTGCAGCTCGCGCAGCTCCACCTGCATCTCGGTCCGCAGCTTCAGATCGAGCGCAGACAGCGGCTCGTCCAGCAGCAGAATCTCCGGCTCGTTCACGATCGCGCGGGCAATCGCTACCCGCTGCCGCTGCCCGCCGGACATTTCGGATATTTCCCGCGATTCGTAGCCTGCCAGATTGACGAAGCGCAGCGCCTCCGTCACCTTCTGCTTAATCTGATCCTTTTGCATTTTTTTGATCCGCAAGCCGAAGGCTACATTCTCAAATACATTCAGATGTGGGAACAGGGCATAATCCTGAAATACCGTGTTCACTTGCCGCTTCTCCGCAGGCACCCGGTTAATCAGCTCGCCATTGAACAAGATATTGCCCTCCGATGGCTCCATAAAACCGGCAATCAGACGTAAGATCGTCGTTTTGCCGCAGCCGGAAGGGCCCAGCAGCGTATAGAACTGCCCGCGCTTGATCTCGAAGCTAACCTCCTTCAGAACAGGAGGCTCCTGCTCGTAGCGCTTGGTCACCTTCTCGAAGCGAATGATGCTCTCCTCTGTCATCGCCATCCTCCTCTATCCTTCATGCTTCGATTGCGAATCGGCAATGTCCCCGCCGTTCATCGCCCCAGAACAGCGCCATCTCATCCTGATCCTGAATGGCTCCGACCCCCGCCGGAGTTCCTGTGAAGATCACATCGCCTGCACCTAATCCATAATGCTGCCCGATATGATCCACCAGTGTCTGCAGATCGAAGATCATGTCTGCGATATGCCCACGCTGCCGCTCCATTCCATTCACCTGTAACGAGAATTCCGCCTTGGCCAGCTCATCCGGCCCATCGATCCGCTCAAATGCCGTCATGGGCGCCGAGCCCTTGAAGCCCTTCGCCTTCAACCATGGATGCTGCTTGCGCTTCAAGTCATCCTGCAGCTCGCGCAGCGTCAGATCAAGCCCCAGGGCGAAGCCCGTCACCAGCTCCTGTGCCTTCATGCCCGCTTCATATTCACGGCCGATGGCAATGACCAGCTCAGCTTCATAATGCACCGCGCCATATCGTCCCGGCAAGGCGATCGTCTGCCCGTTCATAGGCGCCGCGGCTCTGGGCGGCTTCATGAATAGCATCGGGCTGTCCGGCACCTCATTGCCCAGCTCTGCGGCATGCAGCTTGTAATTGCGACCTACACAATATAGGGAGCCCAACTGTAGGCCGGGCCATATCGTCTGTATCGATAATGTCATGTCTCCATATCCTCCTTGCGATAGTATTCTCTTCTTATCCTGCTTCTTACCCTTACTCGAATTATAGCATTAAGAGCGCCAGGATAAATCCCCATGGCGCTCTTGTTTATGTCACATCACGTCTTTTATTGTTAAGTTTCACGTCTGAATTTGTTAAAATAGAGGAAAGTGTCGAGATTAGTTGGAAGGAGTACCTGACCTATGGCCATACAATACCGATTGACTACCGATGCGCAGTTGCAGGAGGCAGTCGAGGAGCAACTGCGGGTGCGCGTGTTCAAAAATGATCTGCTCATTGAAACAAGCGCACTGCTCATCCGCTACGATGACAGCTTGATCGTCACCCAGTCTGGAGTGAGCGATCTTAGCTATCACCAGCGGGATGAATGCGAGCTATTTGCATTGAAGCGGAGGTAAGGATATTGCAGCAGAGGAGCGGTCGCTTCTCTGCTGCTAATGCACCTGACGCTCGAACAGCACATCGCGATCATTCATGCGGGCAATGAGCAGCAGGAGCACTACATTGATAACGAGCAGCACAGCACCCAGCAGCGCCAGCAGCAGTGGGCTGAGCACAACTGCGCCCGATGATTGTCCGACGATCAGCCCGATGATCGGCAGCACGATGATGCCAGCCACCTGCTGTCCCTCCTGAAAGCTGCGAACGCGCGCAGAGACAAGTACGCTGCAGAGGATAGCCGTGATGGTGAACACCGGAATGACCCATAACATAATTAGCAGCCACTTGGCTCCAACCAGCATCAGGCTGCCGAACATCGGATACACGATCAAGTTGACCGAGATGCTACAGAGGACAAAGCTGCACAGCGCGGAACCATAAGCGGGAATAAAGGCGGCGAGCAGCTTGGCCAGAAACAGCTCCTTCACTTCGATCGGCGCGAACAGCAAGCTCTCCAGCGTGCGCCGCTCCTTCTCGCTGATGAAGCTGTTGACCGCGATCATCATCGCGTTAATAACCGGGATCAGCATGAAGATAGGAATGAACATATAGTTCAGCATGTAGTCAATGAATTGATGATTCAATGTAGACAGCGACCCGCCAGACAGCTCCACTCCCTGAAGCTGCTTCAGCAGCTCATTGAGTCTGCCTCCGCTCAGTGTGCTGATGTCCATCCATCGGCCGGCCGCAGCCATCGCTGTGGGAAATATAACCCCGAGCAGCAGCGGCAGGATCACCAGGCCGAGCCACACCTTGCTGGTGCGCCAGATGGATGTCATATCCTTCACAGCTATCGCCCGAACAACTCTATTGTTCATTATAGGTTCGCCTCACTTCGAAATAGATAGACTCCAGGCTGCGGTTGACGATCTGAACTGAATGCACCCAGGTATAGGACAATAGCAGCCGCAGCAGCTCAGGGATCTGATCCCGTCCCGGAAGCGTCAGCTCAAGCCGTCCGTCCCCCACTGCCCTTGGGCGGTAGGCTGACGGCAATCGTGCATCATTTGACGTTGCGCCCGTCTCCACATGAAGCACCACGCTCGCTGCGTACTTTCCTTCAAGCTCTGCCAGGTTTCCTTGCTCGATGATGCGCCCCTGCTCCAGGAACAGATAGGAATCACATACATTCTCCAATTGGTGCAGCACATGCGAGCAGAGGATCGTTGTTGTCCCCTCTTCGCGGTTCATCTGCTCCAGGTAGGTCAGAATCTCCCGAATCCCGTCCGGGTCAAGCCCATTGGTCGGCTCATCCAAGAACAGTAGCCGTGGTCGATGCAGCAGCGCCTTGGCAATCGCCAGACGCTTCTTCATCCCGGTGCTGTATCCCCCGATTCGCCTGTCCTTCGCTTCCGTCAGCCCGACTTGACGGAGCAGACTGCCGATGCGTTCCCGTTCCTTCTCTACGCCGTAGATGCGGGCGAAGAACCGGAGATTCTCCTCCGCTGTCATATCCGGGTACAAGCCAGCACTCTCGGTCACGACACCGCTCATCTGTCGGATGGCATTGCCTTGCAGCCTCGCATCCTTCCCATCCACCGATATAGAACCGCCATCTTGCGAGATCACCCCTTGAATGAGCCGCACTATCGTCGTCTTCCCTGCCCCGTTAGGTCCGAGCAGCCCGACGATCTCTCCCTGCGGGACGGTAAAGGATACCCGGTCAATAATAGTTTTGCCACCCAGTGATTTGCTTACTTCCTCTAGCCGAATCATGCCTTCCTCCCCTTCCGCTTGACGAAATAGAGATAGATGAGCAGATAGGTCGGGAACTGAATCAGGCCAAGCAGTCCCCACAGCCATTTGTTATGGCCTCTGCGCTCTGCATCCCGAAACATCCAGCTTCCCTGCAGCAGCAATATGGTAACGACCGTGACAATCACGAGCCCGTTCAGCTCAGTCCCCATCCCTCTTCCCCTCCCTCTTCCTAAGCTCGGTATATATCAACACCGGTGCTAAGGCCAGCCCTGCAACCTGCACCCAGATCAGGTAACGCGCATCCTCCGCCAGCGCAGTAGCCAGCCCGCCGAGTAAAACAGCCGCAGCCAGCAAAAAGAACAGCCATTCCCTTCTTCGCTTGTGGCGCAGCCGCTGTCCATTCTCGGCGACCTGCGCCTCGAACCAGCTCAGCTCTGTCGGGACGGGAGGCAGCCAACTGTCCATACGCTCCATATCCGACTGGAGCTGCCGAATCCGTTGCTCCTCCTCTACCCCGGCTACCGCTTCTGGCAAGTCGCCGCTCCTGTGCGGTGTGCCGCTCTTCGCATTATCCTTGCTCATCGTCCGTCAGCTCCTTTCGCAATGCCAGTATTCCATTGGATACCCTGGATTTGACGGTACCGGCCGGAATGTCCAGCATACGCCCAATCTCCTCATAGGTATAACCATAATAATGCTTGAGCACAATCGGGATGCGAATCCCCTCCGGCATCTGCGCGAGCGCATCGAGCAGATGCGGCCATTCATCTCCGTGCGCCTGGGCTTGCCAGCGCAAGCGACGCAGCGCCTGCTGCTGCTCCTCCTGCCATGCCTGCTCTCGCTTGCGACGGCGCAGATAATCGATATACAGGCGCGTGCCGATCGTAATGAGCCAGGAGGAGAACTTCGAGCTTCCGTTATATAGCCCGATCTTCTCCATCGCCTTCAGCATCGTCTCCTGGGCCAGATCCTCAGCTAGCTGCGGATGCATCGTCACTTTGCGTAGATAGCTAACCAGCCGGGCATAATGATCGCGGAACAGCAGCGACAATGATAGTGAATCGCCGCGCTGAGCGGCCTTGATTAGCTCGTGTTCTTCCATCCTTCCCATCCCCATATCTCTGCGAAGCGCAGCCCTTTAGATTGATCTTCTGATTGACTCTACATGAATGATTACGTTCAGCGTACCCCAATCGTTCACTTCTCCCTTGGAAGGAACCGATATTTTTAAAGAAAATCTATAGTTTTTATAGTAGGACAAAATGACATTTATTATTATAATATGAAATGAAAGCGATTTTAACAGAAGTGGAAGGAGGGAGCTTGAAGGGATAGGGAGAAGACGAGAGGCCCACTGACATAACCAGGATAGAAAGGGCTGATTTACATGGTACGACAAAAAAACAGATATGTCATTTGGTTCACTGTATTAGCAATGCTCTGCTCCGTTCTCACCTTTGCCTCTCCACAATCCGCCTACGCGGGCTTGGCAACGGGCAATAAATTTCTGGGTAATATTATCGCGGGCAGTGTCCCCTCCAACTTCGGAACGTATTGGAATCAGGTGACGCCTGAGAATTCCACCAAATGGGGTGCTGTAGAGGGCACACGGAATGTGATGAACTGGGGACAAGCCGACATGGCTTACAACTATGCTCGCAACAACGGTATGCCGTTCAAGTTCCATACGCTCATCTGGGGCAGTCAGGAGCCTAGCTGGGTGAGCGGACTGTCGGCGGCCGACCAACGGGCTGAGGTGCTGCAGTGGATGCAGGCTGCTGCCCAGCGTTACGGACAATCGGAATATATCGACGTCGTTAACGAGCCGCTGCACGCCAAACCATCCTATCGCAATGCGATCGGTGGAGACGGTGCAACGGGCTGGGACTGGGTCATCTGGTCTTTCCAACAAGCTCGGGCCTTATTCCCCAACTCCAAGCTGTTGATTAATGAGTACGGGATCATTAGCGACCCGAACAAGGCACAGCAATACATTCAGATTATTAACCTGCTCAAGGCCAGAGGTCTGGTCGATGGCATCGGCATCCAGGCTCATCATTTCAACATGAATACAGTATCGGTCAGTACGATGAATTCGGTACTGAACTCATTGGCTGCTACGGGCCTGCCGATCTATGTATCCGAGCTCGATATGACTGGAGATGATTCGACTCAACTGGCTCGCTACCAGCAGAAATTCCCTGTGCTGTGGGAGCATCCGGCAGTGAAAGGCATTACGCTGTGGGGCTATATCGAGAATCAGACCTGGGTATCGGGAAGCCATCTGCTCAGAAGCAATGGCACAGAGCGTCCTGCGATGCAATGGCTGCGGCAATACTTGACAGGCAATAGCGGTAACCCCGGCAATCCTGGTAGTGGCGGCACCACGCTCGCAACCTTCGAGTCCGGCACTGAAGGCTGGAGCGGTGGCACGATTGTAGGTGGGCCATGGTCCACAACCGCATGGAGCTCGCAGGGTACCCGTTCCCTGCAAGCAGATATTACGATGTCGTCTGGAAGCGGGCACTATCTGTACAAGAGCGGCAACACTAGCTTCAGCGGCAACACGAAGCTGAGAGCGACGGTCAAGGGCGCTTCCTGGGGTAACTATGGCTCAGGCCTTGGCGTAAAGCTGTACGTGAAGCATGGCAGCAGCTATGCCTGGAAGGATAGCGGCTGGGCGACGATCAGCGCAGGCGGACAGATCAATCTGACGCTTGATCTTGCTGGAGTCGATGTGGCCAATATTAGAGAGTACGGCGTACAGTTCATCGGCGCCTCCAACTCATCCGGCACAACGGCTGTCTATGTAGATAATGTTACACTGGGCAACTAACTGAAATTGCACTGGAGCAGATATGCTAGCGCATTCGGCAGTGGCGAGCGATGCTCGCCTGCTGAGTGCTGCCGCTAATGCTCGACTATAACGCCTAATAGAGAGGGGCCTGGCGCACCTCTCTATTAGGCGTGCCTTACAACTCGCTCAAAGTGTCTTTCTATAACGTCTCTAATTGAAGCTGCTACGTCCACATGGCCTGAATGGTCTCCTGGAACAACGTATCGAGCTGCTCATCCGCCTGGACTTGCGAGCCGGTCATCTCACCAGCAAGCTGTGCGTAATGATGGAGCTTTTCCTCTATATAGGCATGAATCGGCTCAATGCGCGCGCCCTGACTCAGCTCCTCGCCCGCGAGCTTGCGCTGCAGGAGCTGATCAAGCGCAAGCCTCAGCTCGCTGCCTCGCTCCACCAAAGCCTCGCATAGCTCGCCAAAGTCAAGCGGAGGCAACGTTCCGTTGCGCTCCATCCACCCGCAAGCCAGCAGCGGGCGCAGCACGTAGAAATACTTTTTGAGCCTCACCTGATCGCCTCGCAGATAGTCACGGAAATTCCCCTGTGCCATATGCAAGTAATGATACATCGCCGCCCTCAGAGAGAATATCTGCTCAGACAGCATGCGCAGCCGCTCCGCACATCCTCCGACCTCGACATAGCGAATCGGCGAATGCAGCCACTCCATCAATGGTGGATTGCTCTTACGGAAGAGCAGCAACGCCTTGCGCAGATCCCACCCATTTATATCCAGAAGGCCATCAATCGGACGCTCGATAACATCCCGGCGTTCAAAGATCGACAAATAGCTCCTCACCGGTCTAATATAGAGAAAACGGACATCGTAATCACTGTCCTGCGACGGGAAGCCCCAGGCACGGCTGCCGGATTCACAGGCGTAGACGATGCGTACTTGCTCCTCCTGTTCAATTTGCCGCAGCGCCGCTTGAATGCGTGCTTCGATCGTAGTTGCAGACATGGAACCCACTCCTCTTTCTTGATGATCGTCTTTGCTTCTATCATCGTCTGGCTGTGACCATTTGAACAGGGTGCAAGTATAGCGATGTATTTGGTCTTGACTGCAACCTGTATGCTGCGACCATCGTCCTTACTATACATCTTCCCAGTAGCTTCATGTCCATACATCTATAAGGAGGCGCTTCATGGCTAAGGAAAGCTTTGATAAGGAGATTCAGTTCCTGCGGCTGCTGGCCTTGACCGGCGGGGCCTACAACAGGCAGCAATATGCGCAGCGGCTCGGCATCTCCGTACATACATTTGACAAGACGCTGCGGCGGCTCAAGGATATCGTTCAGACCATCCATAGCCCGCAGGAGCTGCCCGGACAGCCAGGACGGGACCTGGCGGAGCAACTGCAATTCCGCTATTACGAATCGGCTGATCCGATCCTGCTGTTCCTGTTCCGCGCCCGGTCGCTCAAGGAATCGGAGAGCCATCGGCTGTCGTTGCTCGTTGCCGCACTGCAGGAGGCTCCACTGACCGCCTTGGAGCTGCTGGAGCAATGCTGTGCCGAGCTTCCCGCCGAGCTGACCGCACCGGATGAGAAGACGATCCGAACCGATCTGAAATATCTAGAGGAGGTCGGGGTCATACGCAAGACGGACAGCACGCGCCCCTATCGGTATGAGCTGGATCGACGGATCGTTACGAACCTGACGCCTGATGAGCAGCTCGATTTGTACGATTTCGTTGATATCATGGCGAACACGCAGATTCCATCCGTTCAGGGCTATCTGCTGCGCGAGAGCTTGAAGAAGGCGCTGCGCGCCCATGATGAGACCGCCCCCGGCTGGAATGAGACGCTCTGGTACAAGTACCATTACCACTCTCGTATTCTCGACGAGGCTCATCTTCCGATGGTCATCCAGGCGATCGAGCAGCGCAGGCGGCTTCGTTTTCTCTATTTTTCACCCAAGTCCGCCAAGAGCTACGCCTCGCAGAACACGAACCCGCTCTTCGAGCGGGAGAGCAAGGGATATCAGGAGATGGTACTGCCGCTCCGGGTTGTCTATGACCATCAGTATGGACGCTGGTATCTGCTCGGCTTCAACGGCCGCCGCGGCATCATGAAGTTTCGGATGGAGGGACTGACCCAGATCGAGGAAGCCTCTCCCGTCACTGAAGAGTTCTTCGCGTACAAGCAGGCAGAGCTTGTGGAGAAGATGCGCTATAGCTGGCTGATCGACACAGGTGCGCCAGTGCGCGTTCGGGTGAGGTTTTTCAACCCGCTGCCTGAGCCCGGCGGACATAACTTCGTGAAGAACCGGGTGCTGCTGCAGGGACAATGGGGAACCATTACGGAGGAGGACGAGGACGGCTTCCTCTACGAAATTACCGTGAATGGCATCACTGAAATCAAGCCGTGGCTGCGCAGCTTCGGATCTAGCTGCGAGGTGCTGGAGCCACGCGAGCTGCGCAATCAACTGATCGAGGAATGGAAGGAGCTGTATACCTACTATGAGTCTGTTCGAGAAGGTATTTAATTACCAGTTATTATCCCGCCTGGACGAGGCTGGCGCTTATACGATCACCTCGCAGGAGCGCTCATGGCTGAAATCGATGCTTGCCGACCCTGTCGCCGCAGGCGCCTTCGAAGCTGGAACATTGGCTAAGCTACAGACACTTCTGCAGCAGGAGCCGGACAATCACCTGCCGCTTCACATCATGGAGAAGGCCAAGAGCGCTCAGGGCGCGGTCTTCCATCCGCAGCTCAGAACGCTCCGCCATATCATTATGCGTCGCCAAGGGATCAGGATGATCTGCCGTCTGCGCGATGGACAGATGACAAGAGAGCAGCAGGGCTTCCCCTATAAGCTGGAATATTCCATGGTCAAGCGGGAATGGTCGCTGCTGTGGCTGCGTACCCGCGGGAGACGGTCGTTGATGGCGACCAGGCTGGATCATATCGTGTCGCTCCATGAGGTCCCCCTGCCCGCAGACCGTGCCGATCAATGGGCCGAGTGGATCACCCGCACCCTGCAACAGCGCAAGCAGCAGGCGGTGCTAGAGGTACCTCCCCTCTACAACCCGGAGCTGTCCCGCATCCTGTATGCCTTCTCCTGCTTCGAGAAGACGGTAGATTACAATGCGGAGCATCGCACCTATCGCATCACCCTGCTGTTCCCAGGCAATGAGGCCGAATATGTACTCTCCAAAATCCGCTTCCTCGGGATGCGCGTGCGCGTCATTGAGGGCGATTATTTCAAGCGGCGGATGCTGGAGGCGACCGCCAAGTCGCTGGCACGCTATGGACTCATCATGCCAGCGTCTACCGAAGCCGCCTCCGCCGCCTCTGCCTCTGACAGTTAACCCGTCTGCGCCTTCGGCTTGCGTGCCGGAGAGTTGCCGAAGATCATCCAGGAGAACGGCACATACCTGATGACCAGGCTAACGACGATCCAGGACGGAATCAGCGCAAAGAAAAAGCCGCCTACATACCAGAGATGAATCAGCATCGAGTTGCCCGTTGTCGGTGGAAAATTGCGATAGATCAAATTAAAAAACGGGTGAATCAGATAGATGCCAAATGACAGCGCGCCGAGCTGACTGATCCACTTCACCAGCACCGGCGAGCAATGCCGGTAGACGAAGAAGGCAATCTGCAGCAATACGACGGTGCCCAGATACGTATGGGCATTCCAGAGAAATTCATACAGCGTCGTATTATAACTCGTCCCATAAAGCCGGGATTGGTAATAGATGTTGACATGACTCAGCGCCGCTGTCAGCCAGGCTGCCCATAGCACCACCCAGAAGATGACGCGCGGGACGGTCGCATTCTCGCGACTGGCGATGATCCATTCCTTAATCTGCGGGAAGAAGCTGCCCAGGAATGCGCCAAGCATAAAGTACGACATGTACGAGAACATCCAGCTTCCCGGATACTTTACTTGCCAGTAGAACTTGTTCATGAAGACGAAGCCCCACTGAATCGCCAGCCCGATCGGCACACTCCACTTCAGCAGCGTCCTGCTGCTCTTGAGCAGCAGCAGTGCAATCGGGAAGAACAGATAGAACTGGCTGTTGATGAATACGAAATAGAGATGCGTCCAGGCCTTGCCCGTCAGCAGTTGAATGCCGAAATGCTGCAGCGTCTCGATGACGCCCAAGTCACGGTTATTCAGAATATACGAGATAATGTAATACATGACGGAGAACATGAAATACGGCACCAGAATATATTTGAGCCGCTTGCGATAGAAGCCGCCCACCAGCTCCTTGGTCATCGGACGCTCGTAATAATTGTAGAACAGAACGAAGCTGCTCAGAAAAATAAACGAGGGCGTTCCGTATTTCATGAAGATATTGACGAAGTTGTAAGCGAAAAAATAGCCCGATTCCTTCATGTTCAATGTTGCAAATGACGTGGAATGGACGCACAGGACAGCAATAATGCAGAGTGCTCTAACAATCTGCAACTGCGGAATATTGTCTCTGCGCAGCGGTGTAGTGGCAGTACCCAAATTAGCTCGTCTCCTTGTTATAAATTCGGCTATCTAGCAGCAGTCCTCTGCTCGACTACATTCATTATAGCGGATATGCCTTTACATTTCCCGTTCCAAATCATTAATTATTGCTTAAAATTCCCTTTATGCATTCCACTTGCGCTGGTAAGCCGCAATCGCTGCATATTCCGCCTCCAGCTTGCTGGCAAGGCGGGTATAGATCGGCAGCAGCTCGCGGTACAACAAGGCAGCCTCTGGCTGCGGCTCATGAGCGTGCGTCTCCCCCACCATACCAGAGACAGCCTCTAATGTGTCAGCATGCCCCATCGCATACAATCCCAACACTGCTGCGCCCAGGCAGGAGCTCTCGAAGCTCTCGGGCACGATGACCCGTTGGTCGAAGATGTCGGCCATCATCTGCCGCCACAGTGGCGAGCGGGCGAAGCCGCCCGTAGCCATCAAGCGAATCGGCTGCCCCATCTGCTCCTCCATCACCTGCAGCACCGTGTACAGGTTAAAGAGAACACCTTCCATCACCGCTCGAATCATATGAGCGCGCGTATGGCGCATCGTAAGTCCGAAGAATGACCCGCGCGCATCAGCATTCCAGAGCGGAGCCCGTTCTCCGGTATAATATGGGTGAAACAGCAGTCCGTCCGCGCCAGGGCGAATCCTCTCTGCCTGGGCAGTCATCAGATCGTAAGCATCCACGCCAAGGCGCTGCGCCTCCGCGCACTCCGGCGCAGCCAGTTCATTGCGTGCCCAGCGCAGGAGCATGCCGCCGTTATTAACCGCCCCGCCAATCACCCAATGCTGCTCCGTCAATGCATAGCAGAAGGTGCGCCCCTGCGGGTCGGTCATCGGACGATCCACCACAGTACGGATTGCGCCGCTGGTGCCGATCGTTACGGCGACGACTCCCGGCGCAATCGCATTCACGCCCAGATTGGACAGCACGCCGTCCGTTGCCCCAACGATAAACGGCACGGAAGCAGCCAGACCCATCGCTTCCGCTGCGTGACGATTCATGCCTTCCATGCGATAGGTCGTCGGCACGAGCCGCGATAGCTGCTGCGGTGCAAGGCCCGCCAGCTCTAGCGCCTTAGCATCCCATTCCAGCCGCTCCAGATGGAGAAGACCGGTCGCAGAGGCCATCGAATGATCGATAACGTAGTCGCCGAAGAGGCGGAAGAAGAGATACTCCTTGATGGAGATGAACTTGGCTGTGCGTGCGAACAGCTCCGGTCGCTCATGGCGCAGCCAGAGCAGCTTCGTAAGCGGCGACATCGGATGAATGGGTACCCCTGTCCTGTTATAGAGAGCTTGACTGCCCGCTTGCTGCTTCAGCCACTCGGACCAGCCCGCGCTCCGGTTGTCAGCCCAGGTTAAGCAGCGCATGAGCGGCTCTCCTTGCTCATCGACGGGAATGACGCTATGCATCGCTGCGCTCACGGCTACAAACCATACCTCATCAGGCCCGATACCGCTGCGCGCCATGGTCTGTCCGATCGTGTACAGCACGGCCTGATAGATCTCCTCCGGGCTCTGCTCCGCACTGTCCGCCGCCTCTGTATAGAGCGGATATTCACGTTCAGTCCGCTGTACAACGCGCCCGTCCAGTCGGAAGAGTACCGCCTTGGTACTCGTGGTTCCAATGTCCAGGCCAATCATGTAGTTGGCAGCCTTCTTGCTTTCCTTCTTGCTCTCCTTCGTGCCTTCCTTCATCGTCTCCTCATTCCTTCCCGCATTCATTCTATGGTTTCCCCCAACTGCTCTACCATCAGTCCCACCACCTGACTACCATCTGCCCATTGTGCACTGACCTACCAGCTTGCTTCGCAGTACCTCCATCGCTTATATGTCTACCTGCTATCTACTCTCGCCGCCCCTATTGTACATCGGTGTACTTGTCGACAAGTTGAAGCTGCGAAAATCTTTCGCTACAGAATAGCAGACCTAACCTTGCGGTGCTCTATCCCGTCAGCTCAATGTAGCGCTCAGTGTGCGCTGTGAATCAGCAAAATATTGCCTGACCACGAGCAATACCTGCTCCTTGTCTCCCGATTCCAATGCCCCCAGCAAGTCCCGATGCTTGTCGATGACCCGTTCCAATCTGGCCTCTCCCTCAGCGAACAGGCTCTCCGTTGTCACCAGCATAACCGCCATCACAAGCTGCGAAATGCTGTTCCACAGATGCCGCATTCTAGTATGACCTGCCGACTCCACCAGCGTCTCGTGAAACATGAAGTCAAGATAGGCAAATTCCACCGCATCCCTATGCTTCGCAGCCAGCTCCATCCGGTCGATGCGCTGCTGCTGCTGTATCAGCAGCTCCGGCGGGCAATTGTCAGCAATCCGCTCCTGCACGAAGCTCTCGATCAGATAGCGAACGTCATACAGCTCGGCTCGGTCTTGTGCGTTCAGTCCAAGCACGATCGCCCCCATGCGCTCCAGACGGATCAGCCCCTCTCCCGCCAGCGCACGCAGCGCCTCCCGAACAGGGGAGCGGCTTGTGCCAAAATCAGCCGCCACCCGATTCTCGGAGATGACCTCGCCAGGCCGAAGCTGCCCCTTGATCACCTGCAGCCGCAGCTCGCAGGCGATCACCTCGCCGCGCGAAGCTCCTTGCAGCCATGTCGCTGGATAATTCATCGTGCAGCCTCTCCTCCCCCATCGAATGTCACGTTCCCACTAGCTTCGAGCAATGCACGAACGCTCTCTAGACCGTTACGACACGGTTCAGGAAGCTGCGCGTGCGCTCATGCCGAGGGTTAGCGAACAATTGACTCGGCGGCCCTTCCTCCACAACCTCGCCATTATCCATGAAGAGCACCCGATCAGCTACCTCGCGAGCGAAGCCCATCTCATGCGTAACAATGACCATCGTCATATGCTCCTCAGCCAATTGCTTGATGACGCGCAGCACCTCGCCTACAAGCTCCGGGTCAAGCGCAGAGGTGGGCTCGTCGAACAGCATGATCGCCGGATTCAGCATGAGCGCCCGAGCGATCGCTACCCGTTGCTTCTGTCCGCCGGACAGCCTTGCTGGGTAAGCATCAGCCTTGTCGGCCAGGCCAACCTTAGAGAGCAGCTCCTTGCTGCGCTCGCGCACCTCTGCCGCAGGCCGCTTCTGCACCGTGCGCGGCGCAAGCTCCAGATTATCCTGCACCGACAGATGCGGGAACAGGTTGAAATGCTGGAATACCATGCCCATGCCGGAGGTAATCGACTTGATCTGCGGCGTGGAGGCATATCTGCCGTCCTGAACCAGGTAGCGGTCGCCGATGCGGATGCTGCCGCCGTGGATATGCTCCAGGTGGACAAGACTGCGCAGCATCGTGCTCTTGCCTGAGCCGGATGGCCCAATGACGGCGACAACCTCGTTCTTGCGAATCTCAAAGCTGACGTTCTTCAGTACATCCAGACTGCCGAACGATTTTTTAAGATTGGTCACTTGAATCAAACTCATCCTTCGCCAGTCCTTTTACTCGTATTTGAATCGTTTCTCCAAAAACTTGAAAAACAGCGTCAGCACAAGCGTCATGAATAGATAGATGATGCCCACAACTATAAAAGGCGTCAGTGACGCATCACGGTTCACTGCTGTTTGCGCAAAATGAAGCAGCTCAGGCACAGCGACCGCATACAGCAGCGCTGTATCCTTCACCAGCGTAATCGACTCATTCGCCACAGCAGGCAGCGCCACCCGAAACATCTGCGGCATAATAACCTTGGTCGTCGTCTGCCAACGGCTCAGCCCAAGCACCTGCGCCGCCTCATGCTGCCCCTTGTCGATCGACAGCAGGCCGCCGCGGAAGATCTCCGCAAAGTAAGCCGCGTAATTGAGAACAAAGCCGATACAGGCCGCCAGGAAGCGGTCGAAGACCAGATATTCCCCTACACCTGGCAGCATCGGCAGACCGAAGCAGATGAACAGCAGTTGCAGCAGCAGCGGCGTACCGCGCATCACATAGATATAGCTATGCGCGAACCAGGCTACGGCTCTAATGCGGCTCTGCGCCATCAGGGTGAAGAGAAAGCCGAGCGGCACAGACAGGGCAATCGCAATCAGGAACATGCTGATGGTTGTGCCTGCGCCCTCCAGCATTGGTTTGGATATTTTGACCAGATATTCCACATTCATCGTCGCTTCACACCTATTTCAGGACTTTGTCTTCGCCAAACCATTTCACGGAGATTTCCGCCGCCTTGCCATTCTCATTCAATGCATCCAGCGCAGCCTGCAGCTCGTTAAGCAGCGCTTCATCCGTCTTGCGTACCCCTACGCCATACTCCTCGGGCGATAGCGCCTCGTCCAGCAGTTTATATACGCCTGGCTCTTTGGACATATAATATCTGGCTACCACTTCATCGATGATGACGGCTTGCGTGCGTCCGTTCTTCAGGTCGCTCAGTGCAAGAACGTTATCCGCATATTCCGACACCTTGACCTCCGACTTGATCGGGCTGCTCTCCAGCGCATCCGATGCCGAGGACAACGATTGCAGTCCGACTTCCTTGCCAGCCAGATCCTGAATCGCCTTAATCTCCGAGCCCTCCAGCACAGCAACCACCTGGCTGTTCTTCAGGTACGGCTTGGTGAACAGCACCTTTTGCTTGCGGTCCTCGGTAATGGTGTAGCCGTTCCAGATCAGATCGATGCGCTTGCTGTTCAGCTCCGACTCCTTCGCCTTCCAGTCGATCGGCTGGAACTTCACCTCGTAGCCCATCTGCTCGGCTGCCGCACGCGCATAGTCAATGTCAAAGCCGACAATTTCATTATTATCGTCCCGGAAGCCCATGGGCGCGAATTTGTCATCGATTCCGATGACCAGCTTCTTGCTGGCTCCCTCTCCTGCAGCTCCCGTGGTTCCCGTCCCGCTCTCGGGCTTCTCTCCACAGGCAGCCAGCATGACTGTGAACAGGGATACAGCCAATAGTATTAAACTAAACTTCTTCATCGCGATTAATCCTCCCTAATTGAAGGCACAGCAAACCGAGCTCCCCCCTTACGGGCAGGCGGCCGCTTCGCCTTGCCTACTCTAACAAAGCTTCCATGCTCCTCGTGTCCGTCCTGTCAGGACAGGCACCGCAGAGCTTCATCATACCATACCCCAGGCCGCAGCGTCGATAACGATCCACCTCAAGCCGAGCAACACTTTTTGAACTTTTTGCCGCTTCCACAAGGGCAAGGGTCGTTGCGTCCGACCTTCTTCCTGCTCTCCAGGCTGAATACCTCGCCCGCTGGCTGCGCCGGTACTGGCGACCGCAGCACATTGCCGCTCCGCGCCGCAATTTCATTCGGCGTATGTCCCTTGAGCGCCCATTGTCTCGTTGAATTAAAGATCGCAACCAGGAAGGCCATGACTTCATCCAGCGTCTGCACATCCTCCATCTCAATCATGCTCTGAACGAAGGACATAATCTCGTTGAATTCCGCCCCCTCTTGAATGCGCCACACACACGATAGCACGATCTCATGGGCTTCCTCCGCCGTCAGCGTGTAGTTGCTTCGAATATACTGGGCGAAGGCATTGAACTCGGGTGTTGTCTCCACATAATCGAATTCAGCCGCCTGCAGCACGCGTTCCTTCGGCAACTCGCAGTAGCCAAGACTTGGACGCGACTCCTGCTCCTTGAGAATAGCTTGCAGATGCTCCTCCTCCACCAACCGCCAGTGCGCCCAGCCCAGGCTCGTCGGCTGGAACTGCGGCACATAGTCTAATGATTCAAGAATCGTCTCCAGATAAGCGAGCTCCTGAAGCGGTTCCTTCATATAATCACGAATAAGCTCCATCAGCTTGCCCTTCTTCACGAGGCCGTAGTAATAGAGCAATCCATAGGTCAGCTTCAGCCATTGGTCATTGCGCTTAAGCTGCTGCTTCAGCTCCAGGATATTCAGGCCCTTCACGCTTTCCCGCAGCTCAAGCGGCATAATCAACACCCTGCGGCCATCGAGCGTGCCAGGAAATAGCCATCCCTGCTGCTGATAATAGGCCGCCTCAGACACCCCGATCTGCTCCGCCCCCAGCACCCCATTGCGGCTGGCCGCTCTTGCAAGCAGCTCATAGCGATGGCTGTCAATTCTCATCCATTGCTTGTGCAGCAGCTCCGGCACAGCTTCACATAGCCGTTCAATCAGCTCCGGCTTTTTAAGGCTGCTGGCGTTCCTGACCCCCAGCTTCTGGCGAAGCTTGTCCAATTCCTCCTTGGTCAACCGGGACAAGCCCTCCTCAAGAGTCAGCCCTTCCGTAATCTCGGACCAGAGCCGAGCCTGAAATTTAGGGCTTGCCAGTTTACTATTCATCTTGTTTACATTCCACATGCCAATAACTCCTATCCATTATTACTCACTAAATTATAACGTTAACACACATTCCCCCCTTTTTTCCACCACAAATAGCGAATTAGCTGCGGCTGGCACCGCTTGCTATCCTGCCTTCACGACTTCTAACGACGTGTGTCATCCATGAAGCAACGGAGGATAGAAGCAGGTTAACATGGCCTTCGTGTCGAACATTAATGAGGAGAGCGCTATTAAAGCAATGAAGGTTAGAAGGCTTGCGCCTTTTCACTTATAGTTGATTCAAGAATAGCTACAGATAGGCTTCACACAGTGAATATATCATGATATATTATTATAAATACTGCATCAATGATTCCATTTCGCCCTTGATCTGGTCTAGAATTGGCAGTTCCAGGAGGATTGTAACATGTCCAATGATTCACCATCCACATCCAGGCCCATGTATGAACAGATATTTGCCTCGCTGCGCGAGCGCATCGAGAAGAAGCAATACACCGTTGGCGATCGCGTTCCATCGGAGAAGGAGCTGTGCGAGGAGTTCGGCGTCAGCCGCATCACCAGCAAGAAAGCGCTCGAGATGCTGGCAACCGACGGCTATATCGTCCGTCAGCCCGGACGCGGCTCCTTCGTCTCCGTCCCTCAGCCTGCTGCTGCGGCAGTGCCAGTGAGTGCAAGCGCAGCACGCGGCGGCATGCTGCTGATCGGCTTAATCATCACGACCTTCAGCGACAGCTATGGCACCGGACTGGTTCATGCGATGGAGGAGGCCTCGCGCGCGAACGGCTGCTTCCTCGTCCTGCGACGGACGCTGGGCAAGCCCGAGCATGAGGAAGAGGCCATTCGCCAGTTGCTGGAGCTGGGAGTAGACGGGCTGATCATCTTCCCGGCACAGGGAGAATTTTTCAGTGCAGAGATTTTGAAGCTGGTGATCTCTCAGTTCCCGCTCGTTATGGTTGACCGTTACCTTAAAGGGATTAACGCCGCATCCGTCTGTACCGATAATCTGGAGGCGGCCAAGGACGCAGCGCGCCATCTGTTTGGACTCGGCCACAAGCATATTGCCCTGCTCACCCAGCCGCCTGTGAACACCACAACCATCGAGGATCGCATTGAAGGCTTTATTCAGGCTCATGCCGAGCAAGGCATCATCGTGGACCGCGAGCTGTGGCTCGAATCGATTACCTCGACGCTGCCGAGCGTTCCCGATGAAGAGTGCCGCAGCCGCGACATCCAGGCGATCATGGAGCATCTGCGCCGCAACCCGCACATTACAGCGGTGTTCGCGATCGAGTACGAGGTGGCGGAGCTGACGCACATCGCCGCGCAGCAGCTTGGCTTGTCTGTGCCGGAGCAGTTGTCCATCATCTGCTTCGACTCCCCCGACAGCAGCGACCTGAGCCGCTATACGCACATGCGCCAAAATCAGAATGAAATGGGTCGCCTTGCCTTCGAGCATGTGCTGCAGTTGCAGAAGGGCGAAGCCAGCAATCAACGAACGACGCTGCAAGCGGCGCTCGTTCAGGGCGCCTCTACCGGAGCAGCCCGTCAGACAGCACAATAGGCTCGTAGCGAGCTTTGATGCTCTCGCCCCCCTTCTTGCGGAGGAGCTTCGTATGATCAGGTCAGCCAGATAACTGGCTGACCTATTTTTATGACTGTTTTTAGCTACCGCCCCAGTCTGCGTTTCGCCACACCGTTATCATTATGATATATGATCTCAATTAAAGCCTTGCTGAAAATTAATATGTTATACTATTATTATATTTATATATCATTTAAGGGCTATATACTCCCCATTCATGGCCAGATGTGGCCAAGCGGACGCTGCCCAACAAGAAAGGGAATTGAACATGACGACCGCCAAGACTGCTCATCTTATTTCTCACACTCATTGGGATCGTGAATGGTACATGCCTTACGAGTACCACCATGTCCTGCTTGTCGAGCTGATGGACAAGCTGCTGGAGACGCTGGAGCATGACCCGGATTACCGCTATTTCCACCTAGATGGACAGACGATCATCATCGAGGACTATCTTCAGGTTCGCCCCGAGCAGCGCGAGAAGCTCGAGGGCTTTATCCGCAGCGGACGCATCCATATCGGCCCGTGGTATGTGCTGCAGGATGAATTTTTGACGAGCAGCGAGGCCAACATCCGCAATCTGCTGACTGGTCATCGGGATGCCGCCCCCTTTGGTGTCATCTCGAAGACGGGGTATTTTCCAGACTCGTTCGGCAATATGGGGCAAGCTCCACAAATCCTGCAGCAAGCGGGTATCGATAATGCGCTCTTCGGGCGTGGCGTCAAGCCGACTGGCTTCAACAATATGGTGGGGCAAGCCGATACCTATGAATCTCCCTATTCGGAGATGATCTGGCGATCGCCGGACGGCTCGAGCGTGCTTGGGGTGCTGTTTGCCAACTGGTACTGCAATGGCATGGAGGCGCCTACCGACAAGGATGAGGCTCGGCGCTACTGGGATCAGAAGCTGGCCGAGGCCGAGAGCTTCGCCTCTACGCCACAGCTCCTGTTCATGAACGGCTGCGATCATCAGCCGATTCAGACGGATCTGTCCGAGGCGATCCGCACCGCGCGCGAGCTCTACCCGGACATTACGTTCCAGCATTCCAACTTCGATGATTATCTAGCCGCCCTCAAGCAACAACTGCCGGATGATCTCGTTACGATCGAGGGCGAGCTGCGCAGCCAGCGTACCGACGGCTGGGGCACACTCGTCAACACCGCTTCGGCTCGCATCTACCTGAAGCAGATGAACCAGCTTGGACAGACCTTGCTGGAGAAGGTGGCGGAGCCGCTGGCTGCATTTGCCCATATCGACGGCGGCCTAGATTACCCGCATCATCTGCTCCGTTACGGCTGGAAAACACTGATGCAGAATCATCCGCATGACAGCATCTGCGGATGCTCGGTGGACGAGGTGCATCGCGAGATGGTCACCCGCTTCGACAAGAGCCGTCATGTTGCCAAGAGCATCATCGATCAGAGCGCGCAAGCGATCGTCAAGGCGATCGATACAGCGTCTGTAGCTGCCTGGGGCAAGGAGGCCGCCGTATTCACCATCTTCAATACGACCGGCTGGGCGCGTAGCGGTACGGTGTCGGCTGAGCTGACAGTGGCCAAGAAATATTTCCCTGAGGGCCCGTCCCCAAGCGCACTGGCTCGGGAGCTGGAGCAACTGCCACTCGCAAGTTGGGGTGTTCTTGACCGCGCTGGCAAGCTTGTCGATGCACACATCGAGGATCTGGGCGTGCACTTCGGCTACGAGCTGCCGAAGGATCGCTTCCGCCAGCCCTACATGGGACGCAAGGTCAAGGTGACGCTGCATGTGGCCGACATTGCCTCGATGGGCTACGCGAGCTATGCGCTCGTCGCGGACGCGAAGGCGAAGTGTTCCGGGGCGCTCGTCCCGTTCGATTCGGTGCAGGTTCGTGGATTGATGATGGAAAATGGCAGACTGATGGCTACAGTTGAGGAGAATGGCTCCCTTACCCTGCTGGACAAGCAGAGCGGGCGCACTTATAGCAGCCTGAATCTGTATGAGAATACCGGCGATATAGGCAATGAATATGTGTACCGCCAGCCTGCTGGCGAGTCGGCCATGACAACTGAAGGTCTGCGGGCGGTAAGCCAGGTTGTGGAGCAGAGCAGCACCCGAGCGGTCATCGAGAGCACGCTGCACTGGAGCATCCCGGCGCGAGCGGATGAGCAGTTCGCTGTGGAGAAGAAAGAGATGGTGCCATTCACCGAGCGCACCGCGCAGCGGGTGAAGCAGACGGTACCGCTCATCCTGACGACCCGCTACATTCTGGAGGCAGGCAGCGGCATGGTGCAGGTGGAGACGAGATTCAACAACCAGGCGCAGGATCATCGGCTGCGCGCGCTGTTCCCCTCGGGCATTCGGGCAGAGCAGCATGAGGTTGATTCGATCTTCGAGGTGGCGCGGCGTGATACGAAGCCGGCCCCGGAATGGACGAATCCAAGCAACTGCCAGCATCAGCAGGCGTTCGTCAGTGTCTCGGATCACAAGCACGGCTTGACCATTGCCAACCAAGGACTGAACGAATACGAGGTGCTGCAGGACGATGCAGGCACAATCGCCGTTACGCTGCTGCGGGCGGTATCGGAGCTAGGCGACTGGGGCGTCTTCGAGACACCGGAGGCGCAATGTCAGGGCGAGCAGTTCGTCCAGTATGCCATCCTCCCTCATGGCGGGAACGGCATCGAATCCGGCGCTTACGCCCAGGCATACCAGTACCAGGTTCCATGGACATGGGCGCAGACTGACGTTCATGCCGGCTCGTTGCCGCCAGTTCATCAATGGCTGCAATGGACGGAGGCCGCATCAGCAGACGCAGCACCGCAACGCGCTGCGCTCGCCCTGTCGGCGGTGAAGCTGTCTGAGGCGCATAACGATCTGATTGTACGCTGGTACAATATGAGCGGTGAGACGGTATCATTGTCCGCCAGCGCTGTAGGTGCCACAGGCACCCCCTATGAGAGCGACATCCTGGAGCGACGTCATCAGCCGCTCACTGACGAACCGCAGGCCGTTGGAAAATATAAGATTGTTACCCGCGCCTATCCGCTAGCGTAAGGTACGTTCATGGCATATCTAGTATGCTGAAAGCTTCGATGCGACAATGGGCAGCTTGATTCATATTGAGCTGTCCTTGTCACTCATGATTTGTTAAATATATATGATCATCATTCTTTCTTCTTCTTTAGTAGGAATGATAATAATTGCATAAGATTCCTCAGGAAGTGCAGAATCTAGAGATATAAACTCATTCCCCACCCACTTGTAGTAATTTGCATATTGCCCCTGAATTTCTTTCATTCCACTGGAAACGATTGAGAATTCACGAATCTCTAAATCCGCAATTAATTTTTTCACTGCATCCATAGTATTAAAGAAATGGCCTGCATCAATGGAGTATTCGTACTGCGCCCATTTCTTCGCCTCTGATTTTCGAGTTTTTATATTAGTATGGGAAGGATCTGAAGAATCTAAGCCATCTGTATATACAAAAACATAGTTGTCTGGTGTTTTCTCTATAAGAGTAAATTTCAAGTGCTTAATAATTCCTTCAGAGACCTCCAGTTCATATTGATTCATCCTTAATTCTTCTTCATTCAACTTATATGTTCCAGAGATACTCTCAAACAACACCCAACTATTAAGTTGATCAAATCCCTTATTAATCGAAATCTTTTGTTGATCAAGTGTTAGGAAAAATATAAATATAACAACCAAAAAGAACAAAATTCCAAGTAAAAAATACTGTATCTTACCCATCTCATTCTCCATTCGCATACATTATCACAAGCGCGCCCTTCCTAAACGCACCCAAACAGGACACTTCACCTGGGCGATCACCCTGTGAAGTGTCCTGTTCTCTATCATGCTGGCACCAGCTAGCTTCTATAGTGCCCAGGCACCCTTGCGGAACACCGGAATCCGGTTGCCATCCGCATCGATCCCGTCAATGTCCATCTCTGCAGAGCCGATCATGAAGTCGACATGCGTAATGCTCGCATTCACACCCGCTTCGGCCAGCTCCTCTGTCGTCATCGTTTCCCCACCCTGCACATTGAAGGCATACCCACTGCCAATCGCCAGGTGATTAGAGGCATTCTCGTCAAACAGCGTATTGTAGAACAGAATGTTGGAATTGGAGATTGGGGATTCGTGAGGCACGAGCGCCACCTCTCCAAGATAGTGCGAGCCCTCATCGGTATCCACAAGCTGCTGCAATATATCCTGCCCTTGCTCCGCCTCTACCTTGATGATGCGTCCTTGCTCGAAGGTCAGCTTGAAGTTGTCGATAATATTGCCGCCATAGCTGAGCGGCTTCGTGCTCGACACATAGCCGTTCACCCCGTTGCGATTCGGTACGGTGAAGACCTCCTCCGTTGGCATGTTCGCCATGAACGAGACGCCGCGCGCGCTTGTACTACCTGCCCCTACCCACAGATGCTTGGGCGGCAGCTCAATCGTCAGATCGGTGCCCGGTGCGCTGTAATGCAGCTTCGCCAGCCGCTTGCTGTTGAGCACCTCCACCTTGCTGAGCAAGGTGCTGTGATGCTCCTGCCATGCTTGCACCGGATCATCCGCATGGAGCCGTACAGCGGTGAAGATCGCCTCCCACAGCCTATCAACCCCCTGCTCGGCTGGAAGCTCGGGGAACACCTTCGCCGCCCAATCCTTGGTCGCCGCGGCAATGACCGTCCAGCTTACCTTGTTCGCCTGAACCGCACGCCGGAAGTTCTGCAAGCCTTGCCCGGATGCCTTCTGGAAGCTCGCGATCCGGGTCGGGTCAATTCCCTTGAGCAGATCCGGATTCGGCGAGAGAATCGAGATGAAGGCCGCTCCCGCTTCGACGAATGAGTCGCGTTTGGCTGTCTCCCAGCTAGGAAAATGCGAGAACACCTCGTCCGCTGCCCGTTCGTATTTCATCCGGGAGAGCACCTCGTCTGACCAGTCAACATGAACATTGGCTGCGCCTGCCTCATACGCCTTGCCCGCCAGCTCACGAACGAAGGCCGCCATCTCTATCGAAGCCGTAATAAATACTTCCTGTCCTGGCTGGATATTGACACCAACCTTTACGATCAACTCTGCATATTTCTGCCACTCTGCCATGTACTTATCCGCCACGATCCATTCTCCTTCACTATGTAATTGATCATGTCTAATTTTACCATAGCACAGGCGAAATTCATAAATATCACATCCACAGCTTACTGCTGCATCGCTCTGAATCGGTCGCCGTTTTGAGACCAGCCCATTGCACTCATGGCCGTACAGCAGTTGCGCTGATTGCTCTTCTGGCCGCTTCCAGCAGCTCGGCCTCCGTATACACCTGCTCTGCCATTGGCGATACGACGAGTATGGACAGCTCCAGCTCGCCCGTATCTCCCTCCTGCACGCGCAGCTCCACTTGATCAGGCAGATTCAGTCCAGACAGCTCCTTGACCGCTGCCTCCGGGTTGGCGATTGCCAGCGCGCGAAATGCCGGGTCTTCTGCTACTCGCCATTTGAACACTTCGTATGTTTCCAGTGCCTCCTCAATGGTCCATTCCATTGCTCTACCTCCTGCAAACCATCTCATGCTATTACATTAGCTGAACTTCCTGTTATTTTCTGTAATCTAAATTACAAATTGAATATTTGATCCCCTGCATGGGGGGCAAGCCCACTGCTTCTGCTTTCTCTATCATGAAGTCGTGACACGCAGCGCCTGTCCGCAGCGGGCGCAATAGCTGGCCTCGGGAGGCGAGACCGTACCGCAGCCATCACAGACCAGCGCTTGCTTGACTTGAGAGCCGAGCAAGCTCTCCGGCACCTCTTGCCCTGAATGCTCCCTGTCCAGCAACGGATTGAGCAGCTCCAACTGAGCCCGCTCCTCTCGCATCCCCTTGCGAAGCAGCCGGTACAGCAGGAGAAGACCGAGCACGCCGATGACGATCATGCCAGCCAGGCGGACAGCACCCTCCATATAACGGTTATCCCATAACGCATGCAGCGCAAAGCTGGCGAACAGGAGCAGCATCATATGGCGATAGCTCCGTACAGACGAGCGTCGTGCGCCTGCTGGGTGATGTCTCAGGCCGTACCATAGCCCAGCCGCTGCAATCGCCGTCCAGGTGCCGTGACCAAAGGGCGACAGCAGTGCTCTGACCCATAGCACCGCCAGCATATCTGCGGCGGCGCCCTGTTGAAGATAGGTCCAGCCATACAGTATGCTCTCAGCCGCTGCAAACCCCATCCCGACAGCGGCGCCGAATACAATGCCATCCATGAGGAAGCGCTCCCGGCGGCTGCGCAGCAGCAGCACACAAACCAGCAGCTTCAAGGTTTCTTCCAGAAGGCTTACAGCGATCGGCTCCCAGACCGCTCCCAGGCGGCTCCCTTCGCCCCCACGGAACAGCCAGTAGCGCTCCAATAGCCAGGCTGCAGGCGCCGCAGTAGCGGCCGACAGCAGAAATGCCTGAGCGAGACGGGGCAGGCGATAACCGAGCAGTTGCGTCCCTCGCATGTAAGCTACAAAGGCTACCGGCCCAGCCACTCCCCCGACCAACAGAGCCGATGCAATCCACACCGGATGCTTCTGCCAGATGGCCAGGACGGTGGTCACCACAAATAGCCCGCCGAGCAGCAACAGCACATCGATCCATCGGTCAGCGCCGCGATTAGTCTGACGCGAGTTGCGGGCCGCTTCATCAGCACGCTCGCTGTCTAAGCCAGAGTGTGCGCCAGAGTGGGCGCCGGAGTGGGGACGGTGATTCCATCCTGCCGCGTCGTCCTTAGCAGATGCCGCCTTCCGAAGCTGCAACTGATTGGCCAGATCAGGACGGCGTAGACGCAGCAGCTCGATGAATTGGCGATGAACCTGCTCATACTGCTGTAATATATAATGAAACTCCGACTTTCCCAGCAGCAGCAGCTCGCCATCCTCCAGTGCGGTAACTGTGCCGCTATGGGCGCCACCTAGCAGCAGATCCGCTTCTCCAAAGCAGTCTCCGCTGCCCATTACGCCGATGCGCAGCCCGTTCTGAACCGCCTCGAAGCGCCCCTTGGCAACCATATACAGCTCGCTCGACGGCGTTCCCTCGGTGATGATCCTCTCCCCTCGAACCACCTTCACTCTGCTCGTCACCTCGGCCAGGCCGCGCAGCTCCGCGTCTGGAATGGTCGACCAGATCGTCGCCTTGCGCAGTAATCCATGAATCAGGCGGATGCGCGCCGAGAACAGCAGGCTCTCATGAAACATCGGGCTGGCCTCGGCGAGCCGAGCAAAATCAGCCGCATTCAGGCGCAGCGCTGTTACCTCGCCGAGCGCTTTCACATCGGCTGTCCGTTTCTCCTGCAGGATGAGTGCGATCTCGCCCACCAGCGCGCCCGGCTTCAGCACATCGAGCACAATCGGGCGGCCTGTCAGACTATGAGAAGCTACCAGCGCCTGGCCGCTCATAATAAAGTAACAGCATTCGCCAACCGTTCCTTCAGCAATAAATGACGTGCCATTGCTTAACTTCACCTTGCGCATGGCCGCAGCCGCTATCTCTAATTCATGATCAGGCACACCGTGCAGCAGTATATTTTGCCGCAAAAATTGAACCGCGCTATCCATCGCCATCTCTCCATAGAAGAACGGAATCCGCCCATTCAGGCTGATTCCGCATCGTATTCAACAAACTATAGTCAATTGTAGCCATGCCTTGTAGCAAGAGGCCTCTAGCGCATATTGCCAATAATAGAGCTGCGGCTATCCTGCATCTTCTTAATGAAATTCGTCATCACATCAAACGCCTCATTGCGCTTATTCGTCATGCTTTGCAGCCTTAGCATATCCATTTGCTGCGAGGAGTTGAGCGAATCAATCGCTTGACGAAGCAATGTAACCAGACTACCTAGCTCCTGATAGCTGTAATTCGCCTTCTTCGTCATGAGGTAGCCTTTGTCTGCGAGCTTATTTGTCGTGCCGTCGTCCAGCTTATATGCGCCATTGACAGGCTGGGCCAGCGCGGCATTCACGCTGCTGAGCAGCATATTCAGCTCGGCGATCTGCTGATTGCGAGCCTGCACACTATCCATCTGGGATTGCAACTGCTGTTCCAGCAACTTGCTGCGCTGCTGCTGTACCATCAAGAGCGCCGTTTCGATATCCATCGACTGAATATCGACGGGGATGATTCCTGGGAAGCCGATCATGTTGCTGGCGCCTCCGCCATCAATCGCCCCTTTGACCGCACTATATGCTTGGTCATTCATCATGACGCCCGCCCCTGCGACCATCCCCAATACCAGCATTCCTGACATGGACAATACCGTTCTCTTCTTCATTATAACTCCCCCACGCTTCCATTGTATTTGTTAGCTTTACTATAATGGAAAGCACGTGTGAGAATCTGTAATCGCAATTACATTTCATGAATTTGGGGGGAATTACGGTGTGAAAAGAATAAGAGACCTGCTTGGGGCGTGCACAGGTCTCTTGCTTCATTTACTTATTCGCTTTTAACGAGGTGGACAGTGGAACCGTGCTATGCAGCACATAATCCCCTTTGCCCCATGGATAATTGACCGTCAGGTTTGTCGGGAAGTTCGTATAGGAGCCTCCGCTAGTGCTCTGTACGAGTACCTGAGAAAAGGATGCATAGGAATATTTGTTTTTATCCTGGTTATCATGTGTGCTGTGAACCATCTTGACAGTAGTAGACGATGTCAGCGAATTCTGAGTCGGCAATGTGTAGGCTGCCGTACCGTTAATGTACAACGTTGCTGTATTGTTAAGGTTGTTGATTAGTTTCAGGTGAATCTGCGATCCAGCCGAAGGCTGGTTCGTCAATGGATCCGTGCGATTGTATGCACTCGAGGATTTGCCGCAATTCAGAAACTTATTCCATCCTGTAGAGGGCTTATACGATATACCGCCTTCACAAGTATCCCCCAATCCTAGGTAGAATGCGATGTAGCTGCCATCATTGGATACGAACACATCACTAGGAATCGTTAGATACGCTTGAATGCCCGTATATTTGCCTGTTGTCACAACTCTCGCAGCGCCCTCTCCTGTTACGGCAAAGGCATTGCTAGAAAAGGTAAGCATCAGGATTGCAGAGAATAGCAGCATCGTTACTTTCTTCATTATAATGATAGCCTCCTAATCGATATTTCGCCCCAATCAGATGATTACATAAATTATGTAATATATTAATTATATTGTCTAAATTACCAATTTTACAATAGTTCTTATATCCTGTTATTTTCCTATATTAAAACGATTACATTTAAATTTTCCTGACATATTTCGACATCCTATGATACTATGAAGGCAAATCTTCTGGAGAGGAAGGATAGGTCTATGAATAAATCTGCCCTACTAGCGAGTCTCATCTCGCTGCTGCTAATGATAGCCTCCCCGTCCTCTGTGTTACAGACCGCCCAAGCGGCTACACTCCATCACTGGCAGCTATATAAAAATGGCGAGGCGCATCTCAGGCAGGGCAAGCTCAAGCAGGCGATTGCCGAGCTGGAGCAGGCTGTAAGCCAATCGGAGCAGGCAGGGTATCTGCGGAAGCTGGCTGAGGCCTACGAGCAGAGCAAGCAATATCAAAAGGCGGCGGACACCTACTACCGCGAAGCTCGCATCCATAAGGTGCTGGGCGAGCAGTCTGGAGATCTGAACACGTACTATGCGGTACTGGCCAAGGCCGACGCCTTGAATACGGAGATCGAGGTATATGTAGAATCGCCTGCAATGCAAGGGACAGCGGGAGCAGCAAGCACTGTGACTGGAGGCCGGGAGCTCGCGAAGTTCGAGCCGCCAAGCGGCATGTACATCGGGGCCTACATAGACAAAGATAGCCATATGGTCAAGCTGGGCGACGACAAATTCAAGGCGTTCAACAAGCTTGCTGGCAAGCAGCATGCCATTTATTTCACCTATCACCGCTACGGCAGCCCCTTCCCGTATCATTGGGCGGAGCAGGTAGGGCAAGCTGGCGGTGCCATTCAGTTAGCCTTCCAGCCGGACAACGGGCTGGACGAAGTGAAGGATGGCCCCTATCTTCGCCAGTTCGCGCGTGATGCGAAGGCCGCGGGAGTGCCTGTCTTCCTGCGCTTCGCTTCCGAGATGAACGGCAACTGGGTCAAGTGGAACGGCAATCCGCAGCAGTATATCCAGACATTCCGTCTCGTCGCCAAGGTCATGCGGGAGGAGGCGGATAATATCGCGATGGTCTGGTCGCCCGCTGCCAATCCGAAGCCAACCATCCAGGCGTACTATCCTGGCGATGAGTGGGTGGACTGGGTGGGGTTGAGCATCTACAGTGTGAAGTATTTTAACGGCAAGCTGGGCAGTCCTGCCGATCAGGTGAATCCGCTTGACTCCCTCGATGAAGTCTATCAGACCTATGCCGCCCGCAAGCCGATCATGGTCAGCGAATATGCAGCGACTCATTATAGCAAGGCCGGGGACACCTCCACCCTCTACTTCGCGCAGACCAAGATGAACATGCTCTACCATGGTGCGAAGCTGAAATATCCGCGTCTCAAGGCGATCAGTTGGTTCAGCCTCAACACCTTGACCGACTCGCATCGTGCAGAGCGGAGCCTGAACAACTTCAGCCTGACCGAGAATGACAAGGTGCTGGCCGCCTACAGCAAGCTGATCGCTGACCCGTACTACCTGTCATCTGTCCTGCCTGCCTCTGCTGCCAGACCAAGCACCAACAGCTCGGGATCTTCTGCCACGGCAGAATCAGATACCAGCCGGCAGCCCGCAGCCGGGCAGAGCGCCGCATCAGCCGCATCGACTACAGCTATCGTTCAACGGGATTATCCTTACACCCTTCGCAGACTCACTGCCACGAAGCTGGAGCAGCCAACTACAGTCATCGTATGGGTGAAGACGTATGATCCGTATATCAGCAAGGTCGTCATCAAGCTGAACGGCAAGCTGGCACTGTCGCGGCAGCAATATCCGTACAGCTTCAAGCTTGATCCGTCGAAGCTCCCCGCAGGTGACCAGAAGCTAGAAGTCATCGTCTTCGATTCCAAGGGCGCTGAGGCATCCCGCAGAAGCTTCACCCTGCGCACAGGATAAATTTTCATATTTATCCTTGCATCCAAACATGTATTCGCATTATAATAAGAACAAACGTTCTTTATTGGAGGCGAACGAATGCTCATTGACAGCTATATCGGACGCAATGTCGAGATCGTCTATAGAGACAGCAGAGGGGTAACGACCACACGGCGCGTTGCCGTGTATTCGGTGCGGAACGGCAAGGTCCGTGTCCTTGATTGGGACAGACGCACCTTCGGGACGCTGGCCGCTGGCCGTATCCTCTCTGCCGTTCCTCATTCACTGAGCTGCTGCGCAACTCCGCCGCGCATGGCTACTGACGACCGTTCACACTCGTCAGACAGAGCTGCATCCTTGTCTCTCGCCACGGACCATTTAAGTTCAACAGACACTGACGAGATGAGTTGCCCAGCAGAGACGAACACGGATGGGATGCAGCCACTATACTCCTTCACCGTTCATCACCTACATCGATTACTGCGATCATAGTGCGTATATAGAAGAACACGCCTCGGCACAGGATGCCGGGCGTGTATTCGTCATTTATGAGGCAGAGTGACCTGTGCTAACCTAATCCTGTGACATGATATCGGCGTATATCGCCATCGCATCCCGCATGAAGACAGCCAGCCCGTCACCGAATTGGTCGATATTATGCTTGAAGCGCTCATCCTCGACATACATTTGCCCCAGATTTTTGAATGCCTCAAGCGTGTAGTCATAGCCTGAGTTGCTATTGAGCCAAGTGTACCACTCCCCGATCGCTGTCTGTGCATCGGCATGATCCGGTGCTAGCTGACGCACTGCCGCCAGCCTGCGGTAGAGGTCATTCATCGACTCGCCCAGCTTATGCTGCTCCTGCTTGTTCATAGTGTCGAGCTTGGCATGAGAGCGATTCACCGCTTCATCCCCCCAGCGCTCTCTCGCCTCCTGCTCATACGGGCGACTACTGAAGTCGAATCCGGTGAATCGTTCCTGATGGGTCATCGTCATCTCACCTTTCATATGACGAACCGTCTTGTCGATCGTCTCCAGCATCTGGTCGATGCGGTCTCGCTTCTCCAGCAGCAGCATCCGGTGCTGCTGGAGCGCAGCCAGTCGATCAAAGGACGGGTCAGTCACAATATCCTTAATCCGCTTGAGTGGGAATCCCAGCTCCCTGAAGAACAAGATCTGCTGCAGCAGCTCCAAGTTCGCTTCAGAGTACAGACGGTATCCAGATTCGGTCGTCTCCTCTGGCAGCAGCAGCCCGATCTCATCATAATGGTGAAGTGTGCGCACACTCGTCCCGACCAGATCAGCCACCTCCTTGACTCTCATTCCCAATGCCTTCACCCCCCTCGCCATTTACTATAGAGTATAACGTAACGTAAGAGTCAATGGGGAGATTAGAACTAACAATCGCCACAACGAAGCCTAACCCCCATCGACATCGATGAGGGTTAGGCTTGTTCGCCCTGACAGCCTTATAACTTGCAGCTTGATGCTTGATGCTGTCAGCAGTATTATGTGGCCGAGGAATCGAAATCCTGCTTCGTGCAGGAGATCGAGCTGTATTGTTATGCCGCTTCGCTTTCTCCAGGCACAATACCTAGTTGCTTACACGGCCTTTGCCTGGCTTCCCTTCCGGGCGCCCCGCCTCTTTGTCTCCCAAGGTTGGCCGCTCGCCATTCACTTGCTTCGTCACATGCTCGCTCAGCTCGGCGACTCGCTGATCGTACTGCTCCTGGGTCAGCTTGCCATCTGCCAGCTCCGCTGCCAGCTTCTCTGTTCTCTCCTTCACAAGCAGATCGACAACTGCCGATGTTGCCACACCCTGCTCCTTCGCCAGCTCAGCCAGTGTCTTTCCTGATTCCAGCGCCTCTCTCAGCTCGTCCGTTGTCTTGCCGAGCAGGCTGGCTACCTCCTCGGAGCCGCCGAGCATACCTGCTGGACCATGACCCTTACGATCTGGAGTGCCTGGGCCGCCAAAGCCCAGCTCGCCGTTCACCTGCTTCGTCGCATGCTCGCTTAACTCAGCGACTCGCTGATCATACTGCTCCTGGGTCAGCTTGCCATCTGCCAGCTCTGCTGCCAGCTTCTCTGTTCTCTCCTTCACAAGCAGATCGACAACTGCCGATGTTGCCACACCCTGCTCCTTCGCCAGCTCAGCCAGTGTCTTGCCCGATTCCAGCGCCTCTCTCAGCTCGTCCGTTGTCTTGCCAAGCAGACTGGCTACCTCCTCGGAGCCGCCAAGCATGCCTGCTGGGCCATGACCATCAGGGGCAGGAATGCCCAAGCCTCCCGAGCCGCCCACGCCGCCTGGACCTCCCATAGCCGCCCAATCTCCGTTTATCAGGTTCGTTGCAAGCTCCGTCAACGCGCTAACGCGCTTAGTATATTGCTCTTGTGTCAGCTTGCCATCTGCCAAATCCTCGTCTAATCTCGCTGTCTGAGCTTTCACAATCGCATCAATGACCGTCTGGACGCTCACACCCTGCCCACTTGCCAGATCGGCCAGCGTCTTGCCAGACTGTAGTGCTTCCTTCACATCATCCGCGCTTAGCCCGAGCACTCCCGCCAATTCGTCAGATGCCAGCCAGCCGCCGCCGAGTCGACCGTGCCCCCCCTTGCCCTGCTGAACTCCGCCAAATCCGGCACGCTTGCCATCCAATGAAGACTGATATTTCGTGGAGCTATCAGCGGCTGCATTTACAGCCTGCGTCGTGAACATGCCTGCACCTACTGAGATTGTTAATGCTAATGTGCCAACTGCTAATCTTCTCCATTGCTTCATTTCCTCTGCACCTCGCTAGGGATTCGTATTGGCTGAATAGCCTGGTAGCGAATTCCTTGCTTGCTACCTGCCATTCAACTATCCCAAGCTTAACCAATCCAGATAAGAGGAACTTGAAATGGGGCTGAAAGTTCGCTGAATACTTGGGAGGCTCTCATGACGCATCTAGTCTCCCATTTACAAGGCAGATCGCGATAGCCGCTACAACGCGCAACGGCTCCGCCCTGCATTACACAGGTTCGGAGCCGCGGCTCACCTTCTATTGCTCTTACTTAAATATGCGTTGCGAGAATTGATACAGCCCGCTGCTCCATACTTTGCCTTCATGTCCGCCCACATCGAGATACCACATATGCGGAACGTTCATGCTATTCAAGCTGTTATGGAAGTTCTGGCTGACCCACAGCAGTCCATCCGATGCTCCACAAGACAGCCACAGCAGCTTCAGTTGGCTGGCAGCATACGACGGATTGGTGATGAGCTGGTTAGCCGCCTTCGTGTTCGGTGCAGACGAGAATGCGCCGACCCAAGCGAACTTGTCTAGATGCTTCAGGCCAAAGTTCAGTGACTGACCGCCACCCATCGACAACCCAGCCAGTGCGCGATTCAGACGATTTTTGTTCACCGGATAGTTATTTTCAACATGGGGGATAAGGTCATTGACCAGATCGAATTCGAAGCGTTCGAAGGCTTGCTGCTTGTCTGGAGCGAAAATATCGCCAATCGGACGGTCATCCCACATCGCACGGCCATTCGGGAAGACGACAATCATCGGCTCAAGCTTGTTCTCGGAATACAGATTATCCAGAATATTTCTCGGATTCATGCCATTGAGCCATTCGTATTGATCCCCGCCAATACCATGCAGCAGGTAGAGTACGTTATATTTTTTGGTAGGCGTATATCCTGGCGGCGTATACACCATAGCGTTCCTCGTCTTGCCTACTGTCGAGGAGTAGTAGCTCATCTGATGCACATTGCCATGCGGAATCCAGCTACGGTATCCGTCATATCCCTGTGGAGCCGCGATGATGGGGTAACTGGCAGGTGTGACGAGTGAATTGCTCTGTTCCTGTGTCTGAGGCGCGGCAAAAGACATCGACGGCACCAGCAGTGCGGCAGCGATGGCCAGACTTACTAAACGAGTTAGACCTTTTTTCATTATAATCTCTCCTCCTGATATGTTCATTGAATTGGACTTGCGGCTGCACATAGCCCGAATGATACGGTTCTGTTACTCTCTCAGAAGCGATCCTCCCTATAAATATTGCTCTATTAAAACCGCTTTCAACTCAAAAAATGAATCACCTCCCGCACGTCTGCAATCTTCTGCTCACTTCAGTAGCGCAGAACTCGCAGACATATTTTGTAAGCGTATTCAATTTGAATCTTATCATAATTTCAAATTATTGTAAATAGGTACTTTTTAAAGTAAAAACTATACTTTTTACACTGTTTTACCCGCTTTTTCTTTATTTCTCGACACATGAATCTCTCTCCTCTCCCTTGTAACGGGACAGAGCAAGAGTTTCAATTTGACTTGTGATGAGATGAGTCATATGTATCGCAGGACGTTGGACGATCGAGACATTCTTCAAGTGGATGAAGCAGCATCTGCTATTCAAGCACCAGTACAGCATGAGTAAATATGGTAACTCCAATTCCAGCAAATAAGCGACAGCTTCTTTAAATGTCATCTGCAAAAATCCATGGCAAAATCAATCGTTCCGCCATGTGTATTACTGGAAAGTGAAGGTACACCCTGTGATTTTGAAAATACCAATCAGATTCACCTGATAAACTGATTGAATTTGCTCTCAAGCAAAAAGCTTTTCGTTGAACTGCTCCGTTCTTTCATCAATAAAGGCTGGGTGCAAGCGGTGGACGAGGAAAATGATTCATCTATTGCCCAAGCCACCGGATTTTCGATCCAAACCATTGAAGATTGGCGCAAGCAAGCTTTCTGATTTCCGTTCCTTTGGAGCGGTTTTCTTTTTCATAGGTTAGTGTTCCATTCCTTTGTGTTCTCCCAAGCCCTCATCCACTACTGCTTGCTCCTGTAATTCCTTAAGCTCCAGGATTTAATCTCAGACTGCTGCACTACAAATTAACTCAGCCGATTTTCAAATTCAAAGGGTTCCTGATTTCTTTCTTCGCAGTCTCGATTTAACGGAGGGTATCTTGCTGCTGTCTGGTTACCTCCATCCTGCCCGTGAAGCTAATATTGTACGCAACCTGTGGCATGCATAGGGGCACTCCTTTGAGGGGCTGATTAGCCACACGACCATCGTATTCAGCCGTTATTTTGGTGATGGCTCCATCCCATATGGTTCCATTTTCCATATGATGTATGCCTTTGCGTAAATTTTTTTAGAAACTATAACCTTCTCATACTTATTCTCAAAAAAGTAAGATGACCCTTGCTTATCCACGAGATTGAATCCTTTATTTTCCATTAAATCAGCAATTACTCGATCGCCATTCGTGGATTTACTCATATAGGAATGTGAGGTCGAGGAGGCTTCTATTTCTACAATATCCTGATTAGATAACTGTAATTTGATTATACCCATAACTGAAGGGGAGTTTGTTACAGTCAAAATCACAATAGAAAATAGTAATAATGTTATTACCAACGAGATTACTTTCGATCGATTCATAATTATCTACCTCGATTCGTAAAGATGCTCCTTAGACATTGCGTACATGATTTCCCGATTGGGTGATGGCAATTCATCCTTCATTCCTGAGCGGCACCAGCCAAATAAATTCTCCCGTTTCTTTCAGGATAATCCCTAATCGCAGACGAAGCTCGCCAATGTCTCCACCTTGTGCTACAGCGGTTTTTGAATCATTATACTAAAACAGGCCGAAATGTCACAGACCCAAGACATTTCGGCTTGTTCCGTCAAGGATAAGGCGTAGACTTGTCTGTCAGTCCCAATAGATAATCTGTACTTACCTCGTGAAATTGGGCTAGCTTGATTAAAACTGTGCTTGGCAAATCCAACTCGCCTCGCTCATACCTGGAGTAAGTCGCCTGAGTGACATTTAAATACTGTGCCAATTTCTGCTGTGTCAAATCTTTATCTTCCCGCAAATCTCTTATTCGTCTATACATACGAATCACCCAAACACATTCTATATTATGCATTTTCTGCATATTCACTTTTATGCGTTTTTCGTATATTTTTTATACGGTATAATTAAATTTGACTAAGTCAATTACCAGATTTTTCAAATCGTAAAGAAAGAGGGTGGCTGATGACATAGCATTCGTTTCCCCTGATTTCAACCAATCCATGGGGGATACAAGGAAGCGGGAAGCAACAGGATCAGCAGTCGCTTTTTTTCGTAGTGATGCCACACCGCGGCAATCCTTTTCCACGTGCTGATTTCAACTTTGAACTCATTAAAAATCAAGAAAGGAGCAACAAATGAAAAACATCTTACACGATCTATACGAGGGCAAGATACGCCCTGAGGAACAATGCGTGCCCCAGTCTTCCTATTACCATGAATTGAACCATCAAGTATCGAATGCCATACTCCAATGGAAGCAACGCCTCTCCACTGAGGAATTCGACCAGTTGCAGGAGCTGCTGGATTTACGCAGGGAGTCTGATGCCTTGCAATCCCAGGAAGCCTTTACCTTCGGCTTTAAGCTGGGGGCGCTCGTCATGATCGATGTGCTTCAGGCTCCCCCATCGGAAGGGCAGGAGAGACAAGCGAACTCCTCCGTATAGATGTGAACATCTGTCGCTTGTCCGAAGGCTAGCTTAACTTCCTCACGCCATAACCATGACAACAGCCGGCGCTGTAGCAGCGCCGGCCGATTCATTACGTCGATGGAATATATAGAGTGTCCTAGAACATGACAAAGCCGCCTTTCCGGCGGCTTCGCGACAATATATTCAGCTCTTAAGATAACACTTTAGCTCTTCGTAGAAGTTTTCTCTGGAGCCTGCCAAAATGACAACCACAAGCTCACCTTCCTCATTTTCCTCTATCCGGTAGGCGATTTCATAGTTCGTGCCTTTATAGGATACATCGTACCCATACACACCAGCCAGGTCACCAGTTTTAAGCTCCCCAACAGAGGGATCAAGTCGAATCGCTGTAATTGCATCAAGGTAGGCTGATTTTAGTGGTTTATCGACCAGCTTCTTAAAATATCGTTTTGCGGGGCCTAGGTATAGGACAGGAAGCATCTAATCCCCCATGACATCGCCAAAAAGCTCTTCCGTCTCTTCATTTCCCGTTCCTCTAAAATTCCGAGCAACTTCTCCGGATTCGGCAATAAGATTTTTAATGGCGATGTGGTATTCGTCTTGCTTCTCACGGAATTGCTCCAGCAGCCTCTCCCCTGTATATCCCTCTTTGATCAGATCAGCCAAAATAAGGTCAGCAAAATAATCATTACCCCTGGTTTCACGTACAGGGCGCATGATGATGTTGCCACCCTTAATACTGAATTCCACTTCATCCTTGATTCCTGCTTGTTCAAAAAGTTTTTGAGGTATTGTAACTTGGCGTTTCTTAGAGACACGCGCACGCTTCCATTCCATAGGACTCACCGCCTCATTCTCTATTGCCATAGTATCCCCCTTCTTTGTTTCTCTATTCCCTGAATCCAATTTCTTTGTTTCTTTACTCTTTATATTACACGTTTTTCCGAAAATTGAAAGCACTAATCGCCCTATTTCAAGAAGGTGAGCTTAGCGTAACGGCCACAGCCGCCGCTCTCATAGTTAACAGGGCTGTTCCTCACTGATTCGGATGAGCAATAGCCCTTGCCCTGTCGCGTTACAACGCCAACAGCTCCTGCATGACACGGTCGCCAAGCAGCGGGAGATGCTCATGGCCATATTCATGGTATACAAGCAATTCCTTCTCCGACTGAATTTTATTGTATGCCGCAAATTGAGTGATCGGCGGACATGCCAGATCAGCAAGCGCAGTTACGAACAGAACCCTCGACTGGATGCGCGCTGCCAGATTCTGAATGTCAATGTAGCCCAGCTTGCGGAATACCTCCTCCTGCCTGGTATGAAGTGGGTCCATAAATCGGAAATAATAGGCTATTTCCTCGTAAGCGGTATTGACGATATCCATCTGCCAAGCCTTGCGGTAATCGGTCAGGAACGGATAGACCGGTATCGCCAGCTTTACTGATGGCTCCAGCGCCGCACAGGCTAACGACAGCGCTCCGCCTTGGGAGCAGCCATGCACCGCAATTTTGCTGCTGTCCACCTGATCCATCGATTTCAGGATCTTGACGGCTTGAACCACATCCAGGAACACATTCCGGTAATACAGCTTATCGGCACTGTCTTCATCAAGCCCTCTGATAATATGACCCTTAAGTGTAGTGCCCCTGGCAGGAAGATTATCCTGTGACAGCCCGCCCTGTCCTCTGCAATCCATGGCAATGACGGTGATGCCGTGAGCTGCATAGGCTGCTTTATCGGACCAGTCGCCGCTCCCCGTATGATAGCCATGGAAGAGCGCGAGGCCCGGACCTTGATGCTGCGTCTGTCTGGGCTTCACATATTTGGCATGAATCCGCGCGCCGCCCACCCCTGTAAAATAAAGATGATAGCAAGCGGCAAGCGGGGTCTGGAACTCTGCTTCTACCAGCTCGTAGTACAACGGCTGTACATACAGCTCCTGCAGCGCACGCTCCCAGTACTCATCCAAGTCATCCGGTCTAGGGCTGCTGCCCTCATAGCGGAGCAAATCTTCGATTCTGTCGTTTGCCAAATCTATCCCCTCCAGAAGAAGTGAAATATCAGGCCATCCTACTTCGGCCGCTGTTGCTTCCCCCTTACATCACTCCGAGGCCGGCATCATCCCCCACGTCCTCATGGGTTGCCTTGACGTAATTCACAATCTCCTGAACAGTCGTATAGGCTACACCCACATAAGTATCCGCTGCCCCGTAATAGATGGCGATCCGGCCCGTCTCGGCATCTGTCAAGGCTGCACAAGGGAACACAACATTAGGAACAAAGCCTCGTTCTTCATACCATTCCTCCGGGGTCAGCACATAATCGCGGGAACGGTACTTTACCCTTGATGGCTCATCCTTATCAAGGATGACAGCGCTCATGCTGTAGACCAGACCGTTGCAGGTTCCGGTTACCCCATGATAGAACATCAGCCAGCCCTCGGTGGTTTCAATCGGCGCCGGACCGCCGCCGATTTTCACTGCCTGCCACCAGCCCTGGCCTCCTTTGGTCATGACATGCCGATGTTTGCCCCAATAGACGAAATCCGGGCTCTCGCTCAGGAACACATCTCCGAACGGAGTGTGCCCGCTATCGCTTGGACGGGACAGCATAACAAAGTTTCCGTTCATCTTCTTGGGGAATAACACACCGTTCCGATTAAACGGTAGGAACGGATTCTCCAGACGGACAAAGGTCTTGAAATCGGTTGTTTTCGCCACGCCAATCGCCGCTCCATAGAAATCGGTGCACCAGATGATATAGTAGGCATCCTCTACATAGACAAGACGCGGATCGTAGGCATAATTCGGCATAAACGACTCGCCCTGCTCGTTCACAAAGGCAATCCGTTCTTCCTCGATCATCCAGCTCAGCCCGTCCTTGCTACGGCCCATGTGCAGATGAGGACGACCGTTAATCGTCTCTGCCCGAAACACGCCGATAAACTCATCTTCAAAGGGCACAACTGCACTGTTGAAAATACGCGCGATCCCCTTAACTGGATTCCGCTTAATCACCGGATTGCCCGAATGTCTCCAGACCGGTCCCGTTGCCGATTCCGGCTTTTCCTGCCAAGGTATGTTAGCCAGCTTCTCTCCAATAATACGAATATCCGTCATATTAGTACCCCTTCCACAATAGATCATATTCTCTATTTAACTGAACCTTGTGCAAACCCGTTGTATATGTACTTCTGAAGAGCCAGGAAAATAATCAGAATCGGAATGATGGTAATCATGATTCCGGCGCTGATGACCTCCCATTGCGAGCCGTAGGGTCCTTTAAATTTGAATAATGCTGTCGAGAGCACCTGGAGATGCTCGCTTGGCATATATAGAAACGGAGTATAGAAATCGTTATAGATGTTTACGCCTTTTACAATAATGACCGTTACGACGGCCGGGGCCAGCAGTGGCAGAATAATCTTCCAGAAGATCGTGAAATAAGAAGCACCATCCAGCATGGCCGACTCATCCAGTGAATCCGAGATGGAGTTAAGAAACTGCATGAAGATATAGACCGCAATAATATCGGTGCCCAAGTATAGAAGAATCGGAGCGAAGCGCGTATCTACCAGGTGCAGAGCGGTAATAATACGAAAGGTAGCAACCTGGGTCGTGACACCGGGAATGAGTGTAGCCAGCAGAAAGGCGCCGATCAGCAGCTTTTTACCGCGGAATTGGAACCGGTTGAGCACATAAGCGATCATCGCCCCTAGCAATGATGCACCGATAATGGAGATAATGACAATAATCATGGTATTGGCAAAGCCAAGCAGCATTTTACCGTTGATGAACGCCTTGGAGTAGTTAACCACATTCATCCAGTTATCCGGTAGAGTTAACGGACTTGTATCCCCATACTCCTTGTTGGTCTTCAGGGAAGCGAACAGGACGACTACAATCGGAACCAGCGCACCGAACGCACCAAGGAGCAGGCTAACATATTTCAGAACATTGGCTACTGTATACCTCACCGTGTGCATCCTACTTGTCCTCCTTGATGAAAATCCGCTGCAGCAGCGTTACCAGAATAACGATGAACAGCAGAACGACCGCCATCGCCGAAGCAAGACCCAGCTTGTTGTACTTGAACGCCGTTGTCACGGTCTGAATGACGAAGGTATTACTGCCGTTGGACCCGCCGGTCATGATGTAAGGAATATCGAATGCGCTGATGGCGCCACTGATCGACAGAATCAGATTGAGCTGAACGATGCTCTTGATGCTTGGCAGAATAATATGACGGAACTGGTGCCAGCGGTTCGCTCCGTCAATATCTGCGGCTTCGTAGATATCCTTGCTTATGGAGGAGATCGCCCCTAGGAAAATGACGAAATTAAAGCCCATATAGCGCCAGATGGATGCGCCGGCCAGAGAAATATTAATGATATTCGGATTGAGCAGCCAGCCCTGCGTATAGGCCCCCAAGCCAAGCGCCTGCAGCAGCGTATCCAGTGTTCCGTCTGGCCGGAAGAAGATCAGGAAGATAAAGCCGATCGCCACCCCGTTGAGCAGATAGGGAAAGAACAGGACGCCCTTGAAGAAGTTTTTGAACCGGACATTGGTGCTCAGAATCGTCGCAAAATACAGGGCGATCCCCATCTGCACAAACGAACCGGCAAAGTAATACAAGCTTACTTTAAAGACGGTAAAGTATTTGGAATCTGTAAAAATCGTTCTGTAGTTATCCAATCCAACAAAATCAAAATTTTTGCTGTAGCCGTTCCAGTTGGTAAAGCTGTACATGAACATGTTAAATACAGGCAAGTACGCAAATGTAAATAGCAAGGCCACCGGAATGAAAGAGAAGGCAAAGATAATTATTTTCCGTTGGGTGTTGTAGCTCAGGTTTTTGAACACCACTCACACCTCCAATTGCTCATGCTCTCTGTGTGTTTGTTTAATGTGCCGAGCAGGGGGAAGCGCCGAGCGCCTCCCTGAACGACCCGGTCTGATGAAGCCGCTAACGGCTATTCACTCAGAACCTTGGCCCGAGCCTTCACCCATGTATCATTAAGATCCTTCATGATATCGTCATAGGATTCACTGGTATTGCCGATAGCTGCTTCAATGATGCGCTTCTTGAATTCTGGCTGCCACAGGCCGATTTCGCCTTCCCTGTCGATTTTGTCAACCAGCCCCTCCTGACCGGCGTTGGCCGGCGACTGAAGCTCGAACAACACATCTGTTCCTTCAAATTGCTTGAGCGCATCAGGAAGCGGGGAGCCTACAAGCGGATTCATGCCGCCAGCCTGCTCTGTCGGGTAACCGGATTTCTGGATGAACCAGTCAATCCAGGCTCGTGCGGCTTCCTTGTTCTTGCTGTACTTGCTGATACCCAGCATGTAATCGTCCGCCAAGGGCATGATGACTTCCTGCGCAGTGGTAGGGAATGGCATGTATGCGATATGATCTTTATTCGCTGCAAGGCCCTGTACCTGGCCGATCGCCCAGGAGCCCAGCACCATCGCCCCGATTTTGCCGTTAGCCATATCCGCCTTTGAGGATTCCCAGTTTGTCGTCGTCGGGTCAGGCTCGATCAGACCTTCCTTAGCTGCATCATACATTAACTTATACAGCTCATAATGCGGCTGACCAGCTACAAAGTTATCATCTGTGTTCGGCTGCTCGATATTGACATAATCCACATGGCCAGCTACTGTGGTCAGCACGGCTTCCCACTGGGTAAGCGGCCAACTGTCCGCATAGTTGGTATACAGCGGAATAGCGTCTCCCTTTTCCTTGATAGCCTTCAGCGCTGCGAGGAACTCATCCGGTGTACGCGGCGCCTTCGTGACTCCTGCATCCTCGAATACCTTTTTGTTATACAAGACGCCGGAGAAATTGACGGCCAGAGGGATGCCATAGGCTTGCCCGTCAACTGTGCGCTCCTCCAGACCGATGTATTCCTTGCTCAGTTCGTCAAAGCTGCCAAGCGGCTCAAAAAATTCCGGTGTATCCGCCAGAGGTATGCTCGTCGGCAGCAGCAGTACATCACCGTAATCCTTGGAGTTCATACGGACTGTAATTTGACCTTCATAATCGGAAAGCGCTTGAAACTTCACCTTTACATCCGGATAGGTTTTATTGAATTCGGTTGCATAATCCTTAAATACCGTATCAACAATATCCGTTCTTTGGGTAATGACTGTAATCTCACCGGATGGTCCTGAAGCGTTCACTTCGCTTCCGCTGTTATTGGTCCCCGTGACGGGAGCATTGCTGCCATTGTTATTTCCTGAGCAACCGGCGAGTACAGCAGCCAACAGATTTAATGACAAGAAACCGATAGCAAGCTTTCTTTTTGTCATTCCGCTTAATCCCCTCTCTTAATTTTATTAAGTTATCGATAAATTACTACTACAGTCTATTTTGAAGACGCTTCCTTGTCAATATTTATTTAAGTTTTCTCCCATTTAGACTTTTGTTAAGCACTGAAAATACTTTATCTCCTGTTAGCTTAGTTGTATACTAGGGCGTGTATGCAAACCCGCATAAGGGCATCTATCCCCGCCTTTTCGCTCCCTGCTGCGTTGCTTTTCCTTGACGTACCCCGGTACGCCTGCGAAAAAGCGCCTGGCATGGAACGAAAATTCGGCAACATCTGCTCCTTGCGGAGTTTGCATACACACCCTAGTGGCTGAATAACTTGCTGATTCCGCTTTAATCTACATTTCTGGGATGGTGAATAGATAGGATGAAAAACAACATTACGATGAAAGATATCGCAAATACGCTAGGAGTCAGCAGCGTTACGGTATCCAAGGCGTTAAGCGATAAGGAAGGCGTCAGCGACAGCCTGAAGCTCAAAATCAAAAAGGTTGCCGACGAGCTTGGTTATAGATATAACTCTGCAGCCAAATCAATTAAGGAAGGGCTGTCTTACAACGTCGGGGTTATGATCCCGCAACGGTTTACTGGCATTAATGATTCTTTCTATATGCGTGTGTATCAGCAAATTTCGCTGCATCTTGATCGGTTCGGTTACTTTGGCATCCTCAATATTTTGAGCAATGAGGATGAGGAGCAGCTCAACTTTCCGAGAATTTACAACGAGAGCAAGGTGGACGGCATCGTTATTCTGGGTCAGGTCAGCAAGCCTTATATCGAGACAGTCCAAAAAATGAAATTGCCCAAGCTGTTCCTTGATTTTTACGACGAGCATGCCGAGATCGACTCCATTGTCACCGATAATTTCTACGGTGCATACGAGCTAACGAACTATCTGCTGCGGATGGGGCATCGCGAGATCGCTTACGTCGGCAATATTTATTCGACAAGCAGCATTCAGGATCGCTTCCTCGGTTATTACAAGTCTTTGCTTGAGCATGGACTTGCTCTGGAGGATCGGCTCATTCTGAATGACCGCGACGAGCGCGGAGTGTTTATCAACATTGAACTTCCCGATAAGATGCCGACAGCCTTTGTCTGCAACTGCGACCAGGTAGCCTATAACCTCTATGAGCGTCTTACTGCAGACGGCTACCACGTACCTGATGACTGCTCGGTCGTTGGCTTCGATAATGATGTGTACGCCACCTTGCTCAACCCCCAATTGACAACCGTTGAAGTGGATGTAAGCCTGATGGCGGAAACGACGGTAAAGTTCATTATGGAGAAAATAGCCGGCTCCAGTCGTCAGAACGGCCGTGTTCTGATTCCAGGAAACATTATTTACCGCGACTCCGTCAAAAAGCTGGGATAACCGAAGAAACAGCAGTGAAAACAAAAACGTTAACTTAATTTAGTTTATAAATTAGGTTAACGTTTTTGTTTTATTAAGTAATTTATGTTGATAACTTAACCTTTATCTCGTATATTAAATTTAGGCGGCATGCTTTCCCCTTCCTTCAGAAGACAATCATCCGCCCATTCATTCATTTGCGAGGTGTTGTCTATTGAATCTAGATCATTGCAAGCGTCTTCACGAGTCAGCTTTCACCCCATCTGCAGAAGGAGAGATTGAAGGTGGATAACAAGCAATGGTCGGATGAGCTGCGGGCGGAGCTTCTGGAGAATATTCTCCCCTTCTGGATCAACCGGACGGCCGACACGAGCCACGGCGGCTTCATCGGCGAGATCAATCATCAGATGGAGATAAATGCCGCGGCGGACAAGGGCCTTGTGCTGAATGCCCGTATTTTGTGGACCTTCTCTGCCGCCTACCGTTATTTCCCAGAAGTGAACTACGCGGAAATTGCCGAGCGCTCCTACAGGTATATAATGAAACACTTTCAGGACAAGGAGTACGGAGGTTTTTACTGGAGTGTCGATTATGCAGGAAAGCCGTCTGAGTTAAAAAAGCAGGTCTATGGCCAATCCTTCGTAATCTATGCCCTTACAGAGTATTACCGCGCCTTCCAGACAGACGACGCCCTCCAGACAGCCATTACCGTCTACCGGCTGCTCGAGCAGCACGCGCATGATGAGGTTCATCAGGGCTACATCGAGGCGCTGTCACGTGACTGGAAGCCGACTGCGAACCTCAGCCTCAGCGATAAGGACTTGAACGAAAAGAAATCGATGAATACACATCTCCATGTGATGGAGGCCTATACGAATCTGTACCGCGTCTGGACATCCGATGAGCTGCGGAATAGCTTGAGTGAATTAATTCAACTTACGCTCCAGAACATTATTGATCCCGATCAGCACCGCTTCCGGCTCTTTTTCGGAGAGGATTGGGAGGTAAAAAGCGATCATGTTTCCTACGGGCACGACATCGAGGGAAGCTGGCTGCTCGTGGAGGCCGCAGAGGTGCTCGGCGACCATGAGCTGCTGGACAGAGTCAGACGAGTCGCTGTGGATATGGCTCAGGCTGTCTATGAGAACGGTACCGACAACGACGGCGGCATCTGGAACGAGGCTGACGGCAGCGGCCTGACCGATGCGAACAAGGACTGGTGGCCGCAGGCGGAAGCAATGGTCGGGTTCTACAATGCTTACCAGTTATCCGGCAATCCGTCTTACAGGACCGCCGCGCTGAACGCCTGGCATTTTATCAAGACATACATTGTCGATAAGGCGGAAGGCGAATGGCACTGGGGCGTAGATCAGGCAGGCAGGCCGCTGCCGCATGGGCCCAAGGTCAGCGCCTGGAAGTGCCCTTATCATAACAGCAGAGCCTGTCTGGAATTGCTGGAGCGCTTGGCCTGACCTGCCTTATACCATCATAAAGCGAGGGAATTCATATGGGGATTTTTGAACAAAGAAAACAGCTTCTAACAGAGCAATACGAGTCGCTTATTGCCCGACGCAATGACATCGTTCCTGCCGGAAACGGAGTCTATGACCGGTATCACTATCCTGTATTGACAGCAGCGCACGCTCCGCTGATCTGGAAATATGATTTCGACCCGGCAACGAACCCTTATTTCTCCGAGCGGATCGGGGTTAACGCGGTTTTTAATCCGGGAGCTATCTTTTTAAACGGGAAATTTTATCTGGTAGCCCGTGTGGAAGGCGCTGACCGGAAATCATTTTTTGCGGTTGCTGAAAGTGATAACGGCGTAGACGGCTTCCGCTTCTGGGACCGTCCGGTCGTTCTGCCAGAGACGGAGGTTCCCGATACGAATGTCTACGATATGCGCCTGGTAGCACATGAGGACGGCTGGATCTACGGCCTGTTCTGCACCGAGCGCAAGGACCCGGACGCAGTTCCGGGAGATCTGTCCAGCGCTATCGCCCAATGCGGCATCGCTCGCACCAAGGATCTGACAAGCTGGGAGCGCCTCGATGATCTGAAGACAGCGTCCGCTCAGCAGCGCAACGTCGTGCTGCACCCGGAATTCGTCGACGGCCACTATGCCTTCTATACACGTCCGCAGGATGGCTTCATTGACACCGGCTCGGGCGGCGGCATCGGCTGGGGACTGTCCGCCTCCATCGAGCATGCGGTGATTGACAAGGAGATGATCATCGACGAACGGTATTATCATACAATCAAAGAAGTAAAGAACGGCCAGGGGCCGGCGCCAATCAAAACGGAGCGAGGCTGGCTGCACATCGCCCACGGAGTCAGACATACAGCAGCAGGACTGCGTTATGTGCTCTACGCCTTCCTCTCCGATCTGGAGAAGCCCTATCACGTCACCCATCGGCCTGGCGGCTATCTGATTGCACCCGAGGGCGACGAGCGAATCGGCGATGTCTCCAATGTCGTCTTCTGCAACGGCGTCATTGCAGCCGATAACGGTGAAGTGTATATCTACTATGCCTCTTCGGATACCCGCATTCATGTTGCGTCAACAAGCGTCGACCGACTGCTAGATTATGTGCTGCATACACCACAGGACGCGATGCGCTCCTTCGCCGCTGTCGCTCAGCGCATCGAGCTGATCGAGCACAATCTGGCGCTGCAGTAAACGGCAAGTGTCTGTAACAGAACACACAGCCTTAGTCCGGGCGCGCCCGAACTAAGGCTGTTGTTGTCACCGACGCTACAGCAGCAGATATTGAACCTACTCCGATCCAGCCGACGCTATAGAAGCGCCAGCCGATTCATTACGTCAATGGAATCGTATAGAATGTCCTCTGATTCTGTTCATTAGTGAACCATACGATCCGATTATTATATACAATGGGTGACACCTGGGATAGCTTGAAGTAGCGAACGCTCTTGATCGCTCCCACCTTATTGCCCTTGCCATCCAGTTGCACATATTTGACCAAGGATGCAGCATCATAATCGTCACTCTCGAACTCCTGCCACAGCAGCATGAAGCTTTCCTCGCCAAGCTTGACGAGCTGGGGAACGGAAGCCCGCTGTTTTTTACCGATATAGCTCGCGATCGACGTATAGGTGATGTCCCCCTGCTCCACGTTGCTGCGCGGCACGGCTGCAATCTTAATCTCCCGCTCACGGTCGTCTGCACCGCTAATCTCATAGCTTGTATACTCGGTTGCAGCATTATGATTGATCGTGTTATACGCCACCAGGTATGAGCTGCCAGATTGTTCGAATCCGCCCAACGATACGCCTGTTGCATTAGCCCCGATCCGTCCGGGGATCGTGACGACATCACGTTCCACATAGCTCAGCCCGTCGCCCTTCTGGATGACGATCGACCGTGGGTAGGCATCGCCATGATCCAGCAGCACATGCTCGGCTCCGTCGAACAGCACGTATTGGTCAAAGGAATGACTGACATGATTCTTTTGAAACCGTCCCAGATCATTGGTGACCTGCATCTTCTCGCTATCGATCATGACTGTAAGCTGGGATTGGTGATTCAGTCCGTCCTCTGTTGTATAGCGCTCTCTTGCCGTATGAAGCACGAGCGTGCTGCCTTGCTCCGCCAGCCGCGCCGAGCCCGCATCAAATGGAATGACCGTATAGGCATTGGTTACCGCCGCGCTGGATATGCGCTTGAATTGCTTATCATACTTCACCACGCGCAGCACTTCCAGGCTGTCCTTCTCCGCTTTATTTTCCTGCCCGAATACAATGTAGTTGTAGTCAGAGCCGCTGTAGAAGGCGCCAAACATAGGCAGCTCATAGTCCATCGCCACAGACGAGACGAGCTCGAAGCGGTCATTGTATGTATGAATGTAGAGCTTGTCCGACGCATCGACCGTTGTCAAGGTCTGATCCTTGTTCGCATACACATATTGCTGGATCGGGCTGGCCCAGCGTGTGTACTCTCTGCCTTGTGCATTATTCTCCAGTGTTCCCTTGGATGCTGCGTGATAGGCATCCTTGGGCGCCTTGCTATTCATATAGATCGTGTCGTTGGCCCGGTCATAGGCTACTTGGAAGCCAGTAATCGCCGCCAGATCACGAAGCTGAAAATACGTCTCTTGATCAATCACATAGGCCTGCATCGTGTGCGCCTTGCCATCGACGATCAGTGCGGATGATGATGGAACAGCACGTTTACTATCCCATCCGAAGTTATCCGCAGGTCTCTCGCCCGTGTACGGCTGTTCGCTTGTCAATGCAATCGCATTGGCCTGGCTGTTCCAGCCGACATTGAATTCGCTTGGCGTATTGTTCATGGCGACGGCGACGTCACGCAGTCTGAAGTAATTGGCATAATCAATATTATAGCCGTAGATATACCAGCGCTCTCCATTGACGATCATCGTGCTCTCGGTTCCTTGTGCGCTCTTGCCTGCGCTTGCCTGCGCCGCAGGAAGCTGCTCCCCTAATGCCAACACCATCACGAGCACCAGCAGCATCGCTATTCTCTTGTTCAACTTGTCTTCCCCCATCTGTCATATCGTTTCACGATGACCCTGGAGCCCTGCCACTGCGCGCCTCCCGTCTCACAGGCAGACCAGCCCCTGAAGCGGTGTGTTGGCAGGGCCCTCCATAGACACCGTCTCTATCCAGTATATCGATGGTGTGGGAGATTGGGAAATACAATTTGTGAGCCATTATCGATTGGTCGGCAACCTTCGGGATTATATTTCCGTCTAATGGAAGGAATGAGTATAATTTGAAGGGATGAGATATGTAGTGCCCCCGGAACAAGCGCTCGAACAATACATACAGGCCACCAATAGCCATGAATTCGACAACGTGGCGAAGATGCTGCATCCCCATGCCGTCTATTGGTTTGGAGATAAAGAGTGTAAGACGATCGACGAGATTCGTCATTATTTCGAGAATGCCTGGAGGATGATTCATGAGGAAAAGTACGCAGCTTCCCACGTTCAATGGCTAGTGAATACCGCGGACGCGGCAACCTGCATTTATTATTATCACTATGAAGGCTATGCGAATGGCAAGTTCGTTCAAGGCAGCGGCAGAGCCACCAACGTATTCTCGAAGGATGAACAGGGGAACTGGAAGCTGGTGCATGAGCATCTGAGTGGATTACCGGCTCACTGAGATACATCGTCTATAGTTACCACATTCCCTCTATGACTGTATCTCAGAATACTCTTCTTAGGAAACAACGACTTGAATGGGGGATTACATCGTATGATGAGAAGATGGAAATCGATGAATCCAACAGCAAGAAAAACAGGGATGATCATTATTCCAATTCTACTTACTATATCGATTATAATAATGATCATCACATATCCACAGCAGAGAGATATGACGCTAACAGGCATCGTTTATCAGTCCGGTAATGACAATGACAGCTTCAAGCATGAGGTGAACTTGAGCGTCAAGGGGAAATTCAAAAAAAGCCTTTGGGGTAAGCATAAGTTTCAAGGTTATTTTGAAATTCAAGACGACAGATTCAGTTTACAAGGCGACCAGACCTATGTAGAGATTGCTTATCAAGAGAATAAACCCGCCGTATTAGGATATGTTCAGTTTAATGACGAGGGCAGCACAAGCCTCATATCGCTTGGGGATATATTCATAAATGAGGATTTTACAGCATTTACGATTTTAATGACCTATATCGATGGGCAAGCGACGGGATGGAATCATAATGATGGTTATGTACTATCAGCCCCGGTCAATGATCGTGAGGAAGCCGTACATCTCACGCGAAAGCTGACAAAGGGCTATATGGACTGGAATACAGAATTATAGATAGATCTCGAAAATCGGCTCAACCTAATAATCAGTGCTTGACAGAAAACAGAGTTTAGCGGAGGGGCGGAGGGATTCTGGAGAAACGTCAGTGTTCGCCTTTAAAGACCGATTCCCACCATAGTCCTCATATAAAATAAAAGGAATCGGGCTTTAACAGCGATCGGAAGAACCCTCTGTCCCGTAGCGTCTCATCTCGGCCCAAGTCAAGCACTGATTTCTGGTTTGAGCCCGAAAATCGATGTCATACTACCAGTGCGTGTCTGAAAGCTCTGAACGGATCAGATCTGGTCTTCTGTCGAAAAAAAACTAGGGAGGCTCATGAGAGCTCTCCCTGAATGACGCGCTTATCTTATGCGATGCTTATTCTATGAACCATAGATGACCGCGTGTGTTCAGACCTGGCACTTGCTTTATACAGGTGATGCAGCCTTCCACTACACAGGCTCCAACTGTAAGCTGAAGGCTTGCCAGCGCATCACAATCACATATGCCCCGCCACGCCCGCTGCCTGACGCTTGCTGGCTACTCCTGCGCCTACTGCTGCTGTTGCAGCGCAACCTCCAGCTCCTGCAGGGCGATCGGCCGCCGCTCACGCAGCGAGAGCTTGGCGGCGTGAGCGATCAGCTCCGCCTGATAGCCATCATACGCACTCACCGGAACGTCAGCTCCACCAGCTATCGCCTGCACGAACGATTCCAGCTCCCGCACATACGCCCCGGTGTACCGCTCCAGGAAGAAATAAAGCGGCTTATCGCGGTAGACGCCTGCCGCAGTGTGCAGCTCCGCTGTATTCGGTGTATCGTTCTGGATGCTCAGACATCCCTCCGAGCCGAACACCTCGACACGCTGATCATAATAATGCGCCTTGCGGCTATTGTCGATGACTCCCAGTGCACCGCTCGCGAAGCGCAGGGAGATCGTCGCCGTATCGATGTCGTCATGCTTGGCGAAGACCGGATCGATCAGCACCGCGCCTTGAGCGTATACCTCGACGACTTCGCTGTTCATCATGAATCGCGCCAGATCAAAATCATGGATCGCCATATCGATGAACAGCCCGCCTGAGCTGGCGATATACGATTCTGGCGGCGGCTCCGGGTCGCGCGAGGTGATGCGCAGCAGGTGCGGCTCCCCGATCCGTCCTGCGCGCACCAGCTCCTGCACACGGCTCATATTATGATCGAATCGGCGATTGAAGCCCGTCTGGAACTTCAGCCCCTTCCCCTTCACCAGCTCCACAATCTGTGCCGTCTCACGCAGATTGAAGCTGATCGGCTTCTCGCAGAAGATATGCTTGCCTGCCTGCAGCGCCTCCTTGATCAAGTCAATATGCGTATCAGTGGGCGAGCAGATGAGCACCGCCTCAATCTCCGCATCGTCCAGTATGTCCCGATAGCTCCCGCTAACGCGCACCCCTGGCAGACCGCTAGCGTCTGCCCAGCTCTGGAGCGAATCCGGATACAGATCCGAGATCGCCCGCACCTGCGCCTGCGGCAGCCCCCTCATATTCTCGGCATGCAGCTTACCGATTCGTCCTGCGCCTATAATTCCAAGCTTCACTTGCTTCATCTGCCTGCCGTCCCCTCTCCTCATCATGCTCCAGCCTTATGCTGTTTCAAGCTCCATATCACTCGAAAACAATCCTTCCAATAACCCATCTACAGAGACGGCCACCGCTCTGCGGAACAATCGTGTCCGTCGCCTTCGACTCCTTATTGTGCCGCAGCCATGTTCGGTTGCCCCTTGCGATGCCAGCGTACTTATGCCAAGACTCTACATCCTAGTACCGTGCGACAACCATCTTCTTCCGAGTGAAAAACTCCACGCCATCGCGTCCATTTGCGTGCAGGTCGCCATAGAATGATTTCTTGTATCCAGAGAACGGGAAGAACGCCATCGGTGCCGGAACCCCGACATTGACACCCAGCATCCCCGCATCGATCGTCTCACGGAACGTGCGCACTGCACTCAGGCTCGTCGTATACAAGCAGGCTCCATTAGCGAACTCTGAGCCATTCGTCAGCTCGATCGCCTCTTCCAGCGTCGCCACACGGACAATCTGCAGCACCGGAGCAAAAATCTCGTCGCGCCAGATCGTCATCCCAGGCCGCGCATGATCGAAGATCGTCGGCCCGACGAAGTACCCTTCTCCCTGGCTCGCCTCGCACTCCCGGCCATCGAGCAGCAGCTTCGCCCCCTCTTCGATGCCGCTACGAATATAGGAGGCGGTGCGCTCCTTATGCCCCTCGCGAATGACCGGGCCGAGGAAGTTGCCTGGCGTCAGTCCGCTGCCGATCGTTAGCCCCTTCGCCGCCGCAAGCAAGCGCTCCGTAAGCTCATCCGCTGTCTCGCCTACAGCCACCACGACCGAGCATGCCATACAGCGTTCGCCCGCAGAACCGAAGGCAGCATTCGTGATTTCCTTCACTGCCAGCTCCAGATCAGCATCCGGCAGGACGATCGAATGGTTCTTCGCTCCGCCCAGCGCCTGCACCCGCTTGCCATGAGCTGCAGCCGTCTTATACACGTATTCAGCCACCGGCTGCGAGCCGACGAAGGAGATCGCCTTCACATTCTCGTGCTCCAGCAGCCCGTTCACGACCTCATGAGCGCCATGCACGATGTTGAACACACCATCTGGCAGCCCCGCCTCCTGCAGCAGCTCAGCCAGACGGCATGCCAGCAGCGGCGTCCGCTCCGATGGCTTGAGTACGAACGTATTGCCGCAGGCAATCGCGAGCGGGAACATCCAGCATGGCACCATCATCGGGAAGTTAAACGGCGTAATGCCGCCGATGACCCCGAGTGGATAACGGTACATTGAGGATTCCAGCCCCGTCGCAATATCTGGCAGCGTACTCCCCATCATCAGGCTTGGCGCGCCCGCAGCGAATTCGACACATTCAATGCCGCGCTGTACCTCACCCTGCGCCTCCGCCAGATTTTTGCCGTTCTCGATCGTGATCAGCTTCGCCAGCTCATCCCAGTGCTTCACCAGCAATTGCTGGTACGCGAACATAATCCGTGCGCGACGCGGCACGGGCACGCGGCTCCATTCTTGGAATGCCGCCTGAGCCACCGCCACAGCTTGCTCTACATCCGCTGCCGCAGACAACGGCACCGTCGCAATCACCTCGCCTGTAGCCGGATTAACTACCTGCTCGGTACGACTTGTGCCAGCATCCGTCCATTTTCCCCCAATATAGTTCTGCACCGCTCTTACCTCTGCTGTCATGGTGTCTCCCCCTCTTCACTACTGAACTCTGCAATCAACGCATCGATCTGCTCCACCGTCGGCATCGCATCCGAGCAGCTATGGCTGGATACGACGATTGACGCTGCCGCGCTGCCATACTGCTGGCAAGCCTCCAGTGGTCGGCCATGCATCAGGGAGTAGATGAAAGCTCCTGCATAGGCGTCGCCTGCTCCGAACGTCTTCACCATCTGCTTCGCCGGGAAAATACCTCCCCGATGGCTCCCCCCATCGGGTGTGAATACAACCGAGCCGTGCCCGCCGTGCTTGACCACCACGAGCTGTGCTCCTTGCTCGAACCAGTGCCGTGCCGTCGCCTCATCCCCCTCGCCCCTTGGCCCGGAGGTTCTCTCCAGCAGGTCGAACTCCTCACGCCCGCCAAGCAGAATGTCGCACTGCGCTGCCGCCAGGTTGCAGTAGATACTCGCTTCATCCAGCGACCTCCAAGTGAATGCGCGATAGTCGATGTCGAGGATCGTCACCGTCTTATGCTTGCGCGCATAGGCCAGCGCCTGGAATACCGCCTCGCGCGACGGGCTTTTGGCAAGCGCCGTGCCGGAGATCAGCAGCGCCCTGGACCTCGCAATCATCTCCTCCTGGACTTCATCAGGCCTCAGCTCCAGATCAGCCGCGTGCTCACGATACATCAGAATGCTGCAATCGGTCGGCGACTTGATCTCTGTGAGCGCCAGCCCAGTCACTGCGCCGCTGTCATCCGTCACGATATTGTCAGTGCGGATGCTCATACGCTCCAGATACCCGCGGATGAACCGTCCCAGCGCATCATCGGCGATCTTGCCGATGAAGCCCGTCCGCATGCCGAGCCGTGCCAGCGCAATTGTAATATTGGCAGGCGAGCCGCCGACATATTTGGTGAAGGTGACCGTCTCTTCCATCGGACGGTTGCGCTCATTGGCATTCAGATCGACACAGACTCTGCCCAGCGCCACAAAATCCAGCTCGCGATGGTCAGGAAACACGATGCCGTTCATTTCTGCTCCTCCTTGGTCGGCGCTGGCGGCATCAGCCACTCATGAGCCGGATCATTGTAAAATTTCCATGTACGGATCGGGCCGGCCATGACATTGAGATAATACAGGTCATAGCCCGGCGGCGCTGAGACTGGATGGAAGCCCTTGGGCACCAGTACCGCATCCCCGTCCCGCACGGTCAGCGTCTCATTCAGCGGCTCAGGATCATCGATCGTGTAGACACGCTGCACAGCGAATCCGCCTGCCTGCTTCACCCGATGGTAGTAGGTCTCCTCCAACTGCGACTCGTTGGGCAGGTTGTTGCGGTCATGCTTGTGCGGTGGATAGCTCGACCAATGACCGCCTGGTGTGAACACCTCAACTACAAGCAGACAATCAGCCAGCTCCTGCTCGGGCAGAATGTTATGAATATGCCGCTCCATATTGCCATAGCCGCGCCGCTCAACCCCCACCTGCTCAGGACGGATCACCCGAGCTGCATAGCTGCCCTTGCCCGGAGCCGAGCAGAGCGCGACCTCCATATCCGTCCGAGCTTGCAGATGAAGCTCATCTCCCGGAGGTACATAGACGCTAAATGGCGGTATTTGCTCGAATATGCTCATTCGCTGGCCGATCTCCTCACATGGCAGCTCGCGGGTCGACACCTCGCCCCGGCCAGAGAGCACAACCAGACAATACTCTTTATCCTCTGTCTTTCTGCTCAGCCGCTGTCCAGGCTTCAGGCTGAACACCTCAAAGCCGACATATGCCCAGCCAGCCGACTGTGGCGTAATCTCCAGTACCTTCCCCTCATGATCCGGCTGTCTCGTTGGTACAATAAGCTCTGCCATCTTCATCCTCCTGCACGAACCTCGTATTAGTTGACTCTATTCTCCGTACATATCAAAGACCGTGAGCCTTTGATTCATCGTTGGGATCCGTTGCCTTCGGTCGGCTCGTCATGCTCCTGTCACCCCATCGTCATGGTCGCATCAGCCAAGAGCGCACTCTTCCTAGAGTGTGGCGTTCGCCCGATTCTTCTCATCGATAGAATCAGGCTCCACACTGCCTTCGTCTTTATCGTATCTGTAGCCTATTGCGAGCCTGCTCCAGCCGCCTGCTCGATGTAAGCCAGCGATTTCTTCGCATATTCATAGGGATTAGCCACCGCATGGTCTTGCTCCGCCTCAATAATCATCCAATCGTCATATCCCAGCTCGCGCAGCTTGGCGAAGATCGGTACGAAATCAATCGCCCCATCGCCTGGCACCGTGAACACGCCCTCAATGACCGCCGTCTGGAACGGAATCCCGTCACGCTCCACCCGCTCCAGCACCTCCTGCCGGACGTCCTTCAGATGGACATAGCCGACCCGGCTGCCATGCCGCTCCAGCAGCTCCAGCGGATCGCTCCCGCCGTAATACGCGTGACCGGTATCATAGAGCAGCGATACCAGCTCGGGGTCCGTCGTGCGCATGAGGCGATCGATCTCCGCGCCCCGCTCCACATTCGTGCCCATATGGTAATGATAGACCAGCTTCATGCCGTACTCGCGGCAGATCGCCCCCGCCTGATGCAGCCCCTCGACCATATGACTCCATTCCTCATCCGTTAGCGGCAGCACCGTGCGCTCTGCACGGTCGCGCCGCGGATCGCCGATAATTGAGCCGCCCAGCTCGCAGGTCACGACGACCTTGCTGCCCATCTCATGCAGAAATTCAACATGGCTTCGGTATGCTGCCAGCTCCTCCGTCCGGCGTGACGGATCGGAGAACAGCACGCCCTTCCACTGCGAGGTCAATTGAATGCCGCGCTCCGCAAGCGCCGCCTTCAGAGCCTTGGCATCCTTGGGAAATTTGCGACAATTCTCCGTCGCCGCAAAGCCCAGTGATTCAAAATCCTTCATTAATTCCTCAAATGTATAATGATCCCCGAGCTCCAGCACATCCTCGTTCACCCAGTTAATCGGTGAAATCCCCAGCTTCAAGCTTGCCATCGCCTGCCTCCTCTATCCATTGATTCGTCTACAGGATATTAAATCGGTCGTACCTGCTTCAGCCGCTCCTCCTGCTCCTTCGCAGCGCTTAGCACGGCCTCGCTTTCCGATACCTCAGCAACCCCGACTCGCCACCATGACTCATAATCTCCAGTATTCGTACCCGGCAGCACCTGCACCTCGATCAGCGTCGAGCCTGGCTCCACCTTTGCCAGCTCCAGCGCCGCACGCAGCTCCTCGACTGTCTCGGCGCGATAGGACGCAACCCCCAGCCCCTTCGCGATCATGGCAAAGTTGACGGGTACATAGCCTCCTGTCAGCCTCCCGCTATCCTCCGACCGGAAGCGGAACTCATTGCCGAAGCCAGAGCTGCCATGACCTCGTTGCAGGTTATGAATACATTGATAACCGTGATTGTTCAGGAGCACGACCTGAATCTTCCGCCCCTCCTGGATGCTGGTCAACAGCTCCGAATGAAGCATAAGGAAGCTGCCATCTCCTACAAGTGCATAGACCTCGCGCTGCGGCTCCGCCAGCTTGACACCCAGCGCACCTGATACCTCGTAGCCCATGCAGGAGAAGCCGTATTCCATATGATAGGTTTGCGGCTGCTCGCAGCGCCAGAGACGATGCAGATCGCCAGGCAAGCTCCCGGCTGCGCAGACGATGACATCGTCCTCACCCAAGAAGCGATTCAGCTCGCCCAGCACTCGCGTCTGCGCCAGCCCATCCTCGCGTTCGACTCCATACAGTCGTTCCACCTCGGCATCCCACTCCTGCTTCAGCGCCTGCAGTTCTCCACTAGCGTATCCCGCCTGATACCCCCGCTCCGCCAGCCTCGGAGCAAGCGCTTGCAATGCTTCCTTCGCATCAGCAACCAGCCTGGCAGCCTCCAGCTTGATCGCGTCCAATTCGCTGACATTAATAGACAGGAATTCGACCTGCGGATTGCAGAAGGCGCTCTTGGAGGCCGTAGGGAAGTCTGCCAGCCGTGTACCGACACAGAGCACCAGATCCGCCTCCTTCGCCAGCTTGTTCGCAGCAAGCGAGCCGGTGACCCCTACAGCGCCCATGTATAATGGATGCTGCCACGATACCGCGCTTTTACCCGCCTGTGTCTCCGTCACCGGAATACCGAATTGTTCTGCAAACGCTCTCAACTCCGATTGCGCACAAGAGTAATGCACGCCTCCTCCTGCAATGATGAGCGGGCGCTTCTTGCCCGTAATAAGCTCTGCTGCACGCTCCAGCGCAGCTCTCCCTGGCAGCCTCCGGTCAATGTGATGGACACGCTTGCGGAAGAAGCTCTGCGGATAGTCATACGCCTCACACTGCACATCCTGTGGCAGCGACAGCGTCACCGCACCAGTATCCGCCGGATCGGTCAGCACCCGCATCGCCTGCAGCGCAGCGCTCATCAGTTGTTCTGGTCTAGTAATCCGATCCCAGTAACGGCTGACCGGCTTAAATGCATCATTGGCCGACACCGTATAATCCGCCGGGTTCTCGATCTGCTGCAGCACCGGGTCCGGCTGACGGCAAGCGAAGATGTCGCCCGGCAGGAACAGTACCGGAATCCGGTTCACAGTCGCTGTCCCTGCTGCCGTCACCATGTTGAGTGCTCCTGGCCCGATAGAAGAGGTGCACGCATATATTTCCAGCCGGCTCCGCTGCTTCGCGAATGCCATCGCCGCATGTGCCATACCCTGCTCATTTTTGCCTTGAATGAACGTCAATTGCCCCCTGTCATTCTCCAGCGCCTCGCCGATGCCCGTTACATTGCCGTGCCCGAAAATGCCCATTACGCCCCGCACGAACTTGCTCTCGACACCATCGAGCTCAATGTACTGGTTATCCAAAAAACGTACCAGTGCCTGCGCCATTGTTAGTCGAATCGTTCCCATCCTGCACCTCCCATTAGGGTATGCGCTTAACCAAAAATCAAAAAAATAATGAAAAATCTCTCTTTCTTGCTACAACTGCCGCTAACGTTACATCATCATGCTACCTGATTATAACAACATAATTAGCATCGCACGCAACTCCAAGCGCGTGTTGCTTCGCAGCATAACCGCGGTCAGTCGAACCTCAAGCAGTTCGCCGCACTGTGTAGAGAAAGAGCTCCTTCATTTTTTTCTATTCAATTGGGGTAAGCGCTTTACTTAACTGCATTATAACCGATTCCTCCTCCCATTGACAATAGTTTCCTTGCAAATTCCTTGATGCCAACCGAATACATCACTCACACTCACACTTTTGAAGCGTGGGCTGCTCAAGGGAACCTCACCCCCGACCTTATATAAGTACACATTCGGACAACTGCAACTTTTGGCTGTTATGAAAGTACAATCCTATAAGGAAGGCTCTATAGTCTGTGTTTAAAACCTTACGCATTACGCATTACGTCCAGGAGGTAGATTAAAATGCTTTGGCGACTACGTCTGCTACTATTCGTCTTCATTGTTGCTCTCATGCTGAATAACCTGTCCATTCCTCATGCCGCGCAAGCAGCAACCCCTCAATCCGAGGTTACCATCCGGGTGAATGGCAAGACTGTCGATATGAAGGAAAGCCCGGCATATGTGGATTCCAAGCTACATCTGACCTATGTGCCACTGCGATTTGTATCTGAAGCTCTTGGGGCAAAGGTGAATTGGCAGAACATGAAATCACCGATCAAGGTAACCCTGACGGAGCCGATTCGACAGGAAATTACAGTGTGGCTAGACCGCAAGCAAGCGATCTTGAACGATGCCACAGTAGAGCTTGCCGGCGGCCCCACACTGAACAATGGGCGACTCATGGTGCCGCTGCGCGTCATTTCCGAAGGGCTAGGCGCCAAGGTAAGCTGGAGCTCTATCGGTGGCGGGAGAGGGATTGTGGACATCACAGCGCCTTGGACCGAGCCTGGATTCGATCGCATGACATACAAGCTGCAGGCGATGCCGGTTCATGTAGCAGGAGTTCGTGGAGATTATTATGGGGATGAGAATGTGACAATAGAGCAGTTGCAGCACTATGATGCTTATCTGGATCAGACAGTTATGCCCCGCATCGCCGCTTGGTTTCCCCAAGTGAACCAGGTTGAGGCCAAACCTCCCTCCATTATCGTATTATCCACTGCCGACAGCCTGCGCACATGGACAAGCAAGCTCTGGCTGGCCTACTATCCCGAGCATTATGCAACGTTCTACTTCGAATCCAATGTCATTCTATTAACCTCGCAGTTCGATCGTTCAACGGAAACGATGCTCACGCTAGCTGCTCATGAGTATACCCATTGGCTGATACGTCATGCGTTCGGCAGTACGAGCAAGCTTCCCGTCTGGCTAGATGAGGGGATCGCTCACCATGTCGCCTGGGCCATCAGAGAGCAACGAACAGACTGGAACACCGCAATGGCTGCGAGCAGTTGGGAGGACATCGCACAGTCCAACACGGAAGTGCCTGAGCTATGGACATACACAAATCAGGACAGTTGGATCATTGCAGCCACTCAGATGCTTATCCAAAATTACGGCTACGACAAGCTCGCTCGCTTCCTCTCTCTAACAGCCAGCCAGTCAGCAGTAGCAGCCTTCAAGCAAGCCTTTGGCATCACACCAGACCAGTACCAGCAGCTATTCAACCAAGAGGTGGCGCGTCAGCGTCATCTCTTGGTTTCTTTCGATCAGATCCCCTCCCCCTTCTGAGCCAGCGAGAGGATCATAATTCTATTTATAAAATTTATTATATTTACAGGCAGGAATTCTCAAAACAATATAGAATTTCAATATGGTTATTATTACCTACGTCCGAGAGGGGCTTCTATGAATTATGAACCAATACCAACCGCCTAACCATCAATCTTCTCCGCAAGCTGTTCCTCACATTATTATTAACAATGGTCCGTATCCCTATCAGCCCAAAAGCACTATTGTTGCCTTGCTGCTATGCTTTTTCTTAGGGGGATTCGGCTTCCATCGGTTCTATGTGGGCAAGGTTGGCACAGGACTTCTTTACTTTTTCACGCTAGGTCTCGGTGGAATCGGAATTCTGTTCGATTTCATTATGATATTGATTGGCTCGTTCAGGGACAAAGCAGGATACCCCCTGCAGTAAACACCTATTTTCAGAATGCATACAAAACAAGCACGACATGAATGGGATGAGGATGTAACGCATTGTAAAACTTCTATACCCATTTCTGCCCCATGGGACAGAAGGAGAGCCCTGGGTCACACACCAGGGCTTTCAACCTTCATAATATCGAGAAAGGAAACCTTCCTCATATCACCGGATCGCTTCAAAACATGGACAAGCCTTGTCCTGGAATCCATTTCTTTTATGCGACCAATAACCGCCTCTTCTCCCCACACATGGAGCTCCAGTTCCGTACCCTCTTGGTGAGCCTCAACTAGCCGTTCACCCAACTCCTCCAGTTGGAACTCGTCTCTTGTCGGTCTCTTCGCCTTTTTCAATGCCATGCTTCTTAGCTCCTCTTATTGAAATTAAATTCCCACGGCTGAACCACCCGCAGCTCATTGTACCGATCGGGTTGCCACTCAATATGCTGCTTTTTCACAAGCTGCTGCAGAATTAAGCGGATCTGCCCCTCCTGCTTGCCGGTCTTGATGCACAGTTCGCGGATGGTAGGCGGGCGTCATAGTAAAGCAAGCATGGGATGGATTAAGCAAAATCAAGTATTTCATGCAGGGGAAACGTAAAAGGAATACGACTCAGTGGAAGGCTGGAGGCTTATGTCGTGGGGGGATTAAACCCCGATGCTTAGTATCGCTACAAACATCTATGTTCCACCGGGAGCTACTTTGTATTTGGTTGCTGAATCTAGCGTATTCACCACAGTTAGTCACAATGAATTCTATGGAGTGATTCTAAAAATAAAATAATCATAAAAAACGCTGGCGTCTGCTAGCGTTTTTTATTTCACTCTAAATTCATAACCAGACATAATTAGAACCCATTAATGAAGGGTTTAAGATGCCACTCTTATTGTTTGGACAGCTTACACTATTACACTATCACACCGCCTTGGCCTGGCTCTTAGTCTTACCGGACGACTTCATTCTCAGAATCATTTCAATCAGTTCCTCACGGTTGATGAGTTTGACGGAGTTCGATTTCGCCAGTGTGTAAGCTTGCTCGGTATAGTCCGCATTTGTAATCACCCAAGCCTCTGACGCACCATAATAGGCAACGGAGGTCTGTACCTCCTGCACTGCCTTAACCCCTACATTCTTGCTGTAGCGTTTGGCCTGCACAGCAATCTTTTTCCCATTCTTCAGGAGGATCAGATCCGCTCCGTAATCCCCCGCCGCTGGCGTGAGATTTACCTGATAACCCATTCGAGTGAAGAGCTGCACCAAGTATTTCTCGAATTGCCGCCCTTCCATCTTGTCAATATCATCGATTCTGGAGCTGCGCAGCCTTTCCTTACGCTGTTGTTTAATTGCGTAACCTATGACAAAGAGCAAACCTATGTAAGCCCCTGTTATCACTCCTGTTACCTGAAAGGACTTACTCAAGTAATATGAGAACCACGCTACAAGCAAAACCGATGCTTTTAAGAATGCATCAAGTGCGTCCTCCTGCTGCCGCTTCTTACTTCTACGTCTTGCCATGAATACAACCCCTCCCCTTTTATGACAATATTCTACAACATAGGAGGATAGTCCTTCCTGATTGGCGAAATATGTTACTTGGGAGGGATGTTTGTTGGATTTAGACCTATCAGGGGTTAAAGGGCAATCCGGGAGTATTAAGGGTACGCGGCGGACTATTCAAAGTGATTATGAGCGGAGTCGTATTGCTTTTCTTCTATTTTTTGGATTTTCAGAATTGAAGAGATGATTTATTCAGTTATAGTAAATTCAGCACTTCATAGCGGTTCTGCGGGAGGACGTCAAGCCGGAGTTTCTTAATTTGTTCTGTCGTTTGTCGAAAAATGCGCAAATAAAAAACCCTTGCGTACCAAAGGTTTCAGACGTTTATTATTCTGGAGCGGGTGATGGGAATCGAACCCACGCTATTAGCTTGGAAGGCTAAAGTTCTACCATTGAACTACACCCGCAACATATGATGGTCGGGACGACACGATTTGAACATGCGACCCCCTGGTCCCAAACCAGGTGCTCTACCAAGCTGAGCTACGTCCCGAAGACAATCATTGATGTTGAATGGCGTGCCCTGAGAGATTCGAACTCCCGACCTTTTGATTCGTAGTCAAACGCTCTATCCAGCTGAGCTAAGGGCACATATGGAGCGGAAGACGGGAATCGAACCCGCGACCCTCGCCTTGGCAAGGCGATGCTCTACCGCTGAGCCACTTCCGCAAGTAAACCGTTTATTTCCTCTGTCGTTCAACATTTCCTCTTGACTCGACAAGAAATATCATACCAAGAACGAATATAAATTGCAAGAGTTTTTTTAATTTTTTTCATCCCTGGTATGTTCACCTTCTGACGCAGGAGCGGATTGTCCCCAGTACATCCCATCCGCCCCCTCTAGCCTGTCAGATTCCCCATGGCTATATGCTCATAACTCCGTTACCATCACAGTTGCTTCTTACTGCCACTATCACCCGCACTGTCTTCTCCATCGATCGGCTGCGACTGCTCTATCCATTGCTGCAGCCGATCATAGAGCTGATTCGGCTCATCAACCCAGAGTTGAATCTTGTTGATCCGCTGTGTCATTCCGTACATGCCGCGGATCAGCACCTCCTCCGTCAGCCTCACTTCGAGTTGCGGGTCATCCAGACCAATGATGCATTTAAAGGCATGCTTGTCTGGCTTGGACGTTGTCAGTCCGCTTGACTTGCAGCGTTCAATGCTTGCGAGCTGGCTGACATGAATCTTGGCCTCCCAAGTCATCCCTTGCCGAAAGTGGATATGCTCCCCGTCTATTGCATGCGGGCCGTAACGCACCGAATTGTAGAATGCTACAACGAAGATCGCTGTGTAGATCCCGAGTGCCGTCACAATCCATGCCCATACCTGACTGAACAACGCAATCAGCCAATGAATTAGCGTTACATCGATGATCACCATCACGAGACCGAAAATAAGGAGCACCTTAATCATCGATTTGCGATGATAGGTGAACACCTCCACCTCATCGCGCAGTACCGGCCTTCGGAACCAGACGAAGAGACAGTAATAATACATGCGCAGCTCCGAGAAGATCACCTCTCTCAGAACTCCCTCTCCCATCAATGGGGCAAGACTCTCCTTCAAGTCGGGCAGCACATACATCGGCTCCCGGTGCAACAAGAGATAGCGCTTGCGAACTCCGATGGCATGCAGCGTCAATCCCGCCAGCAGCAGCAACCCCACGCAGGGCCAGTAATAGACATATAGACCGGTACTCCATTCCGCTCGGGGCAACGCCGCTATCGACACAAGCCATGACAAGGCAGTGAACACATAGAGCGAGAACCAGGGCGCACGGAACAATAGAATACGCAGCAGCGCCAGCGCCGGAATGACCAGGATGAGTCCCGCCGTAATATAGCGGTCATTTGCCTCATCGAGCCAGTCGGTAAGGGCAAGCAGACAACCAGCAGCAATGAGCAGGATCAATAGTAGAGCAGACAGCAGACGCAACGCTCGCGACGGGGCGGTCTGCTGCGGCGCGCCGGTTGATTGTGTTGCCACAGGCACGCTCATTCTATCTCCCTCCAGAACCGCTCGCTCGCACGCCGACGGCATACAAGAGAACGGCCGGCAGCAAGAGCAGCAGCAGGATGAGCGCATAGTGGACGTCGAACCAGAGCAGCAGCAGCGAGAAGGCGGCTACCACAAGCCCGGCCAGGTTGGACAGAATCGGCAGCAGGCTGCGCGGCATCTGCTCCATCACGACACTTTGATCCTTTGAGGTCTCGCTCAGATTTTTTCCCTGGCGACTCTTTCTATCTAGCGCCGCGATGCCCAATTGAACGATCACCGCAATACAGGATACATAGATAATCCATGACAGATGCAGCAGCAGGATACCCCCCTCAATCTGCAGCATCAGCGCTGCCGCGGCATACCCCACTGCGGATGGAATAACGGCCAGCATAATCGCCAGATTGAGCTTGGCGGAGAATACCTCACGCCCCTTTATCGCCGCTGCATAATACAGGACGTAATTTTGTCCCTCCTGCTGATATAAGGTAGAGATGATTTCCCCGAAGATCAGCATCGTCCAGACGAGCGCAAAAGCAAAGATCGCGAACGGTTGGATTTCTGTAGTCACATAAGCATCCAGCACATTGAATTTCACCAGCACCACAGCAGCAATGATGCCTGCCAGCCACAGGCCTGCTCGTATTTTGGTCATGAGATTCTTTTGCAGCAGCATCAGATCTTTCACCAGAATAGCATCCTTGGGGCCGCGGATCAGCTCCGACAGCCTGCTGCTGTTTTGAGTTGCGGAGCTGCGTTCGTTCTCAGTGAATTTGAGCCAGCTTTGGTAGTAGAGCCGATTCATGTGACGGTTCATTAGGAGCAGCACAGCAAATACAGCAAATACAGCCGCCCCTGTATATGTCGCCAGTTGCTCGAAGCGGCGCCACGCTTCCGCCGAGATCGTATCCATTCCGAGAACCGCCCACACCAGCAGGCCGAACACCGCCAAAAAGCCCAACGTAGAAAATCCGAAGAAATACTTGGTCACCTGCGGAATGTAATACATGCACAAAATTAATAGATAGCGGGAGAACAGATCGAACACGACCTCAACCAGCAAGGATGCGCCGAATAGGAGCACGCCGCTCGTAAGCTTATCCTGCCATGGCAGCCCGGCCGTCAGCGGAATCATGATAACAACTGAAGACCAGACATAGAACCAGAACCGAGATAGCCACTGGCCGAATATAATTTGCGAGGAAGGAATACCGGCAGAATGGAAGAGCACCAGCTTCCGGTCCGCATACATTTGCTCCATCCCCTCATTCATCACTCGCAGAGCGCTCAGCAGCAGACTCTCTACTACGATGACCCAGATTTTTGTCGCCAACGTAGCATGAGAAAATAGATTGCCGAATTGACTGGTGAAGGCTATCGGTAAGGCCAGGCCGACAAGCAGCGCCCAGATCAGCGCCTTGCCGCGGTTATGCGTGTAATATTTATTAAAAAACGGCTTGCTGTAAAAAAAATAAATAGACTTTATTGTACGCACCGCCAAGCTCCTTCCCTATCCGATTAATGACAAGAAAATATCCTCCAGCCTTCCATTATCCGTACCCAGCTTCGCCTTTAACTCCTCCAGCGTCCCCTGGGCTTGAATTATACCTTTATTTAATATGGAGATCGTATCCGCAAGCTCCTCGATGACATCCAGAATATGCGTCGTAATAAACACCGTCGCGCCTTCCTCCTTGGCAGCGCGCAAGATCTGATCCTTGACGACTCGCGTCGCCTTGGGGTCTAGCCCGTTCGTCACCTCATCCAGTAGCAAAATGCGGGGGCGATGGATTAGGGCGCACGCGATCGACACCTTGCGCTTCATCCCCAGGGAGAAGTCTCCAATCAGCTTGTTGGCACTCTCCGTCAATTCCAGCTGATCCAGCAGTTGCTCCGTTCTGGACTGAATGTCTACAGTGCCGGCATCATATAGCCCACCGACAAAGCGCAGCATCTCGCGCGCGGTCAGCCCTTCATGCAGCAGCGGCACATCCGGCACATACCCGGCCATCTTGCGAACCTCTGGATACGACCAGATATTTTGCCCCCTAAATAAAATCTCTCCCTTTGTCGGCTGCAACTGCCCGGTCATCATTTTTATCGTGGTCGTCTTGCCCGCGCCATTGCTCCCAAGGAAGGCATAGATGTGCCCTTCTCCGACCTGAATCGACAGATCGTCCACGGCCTTGAATTCGCCATATGTTTTCGTCAAGTCTTTCAATTCGATTACGATGCTCTTATCACCCATAAGACGTCTCCCTGAACATTATTTTATTAATATATCCATATTTTATCATATGAATGATATATTACCAAGCGCGCCTCCCTGACAGAAGACGCGCCAGCTCTATATTCCAGCCCTACAATTAATGAACCTGCTGCTTGCCTGCACTCAAGCCTTCGGGTAGTGTGATAAAGCCTTTCAACACGGTATGCCATAGCAGCTTATCGATATATTCCCCGTCTAATTGGGGATAGTCGAATCCCAACTGGTGCAAGTAGTCAATGGTATAAGCCGAGCTTAGATCAATATTCGCATCGGTATGCTCCGACCGTTCCTCGGCGATCAGCCCCATCATGCCGTCCAGCTCCTCCTGACGCGACTCATCCTGGAAGATCGCATCCATCTCGTGTCTGGCCGCTTCGACATCCATCAGCTTGATATCCAGCCCCAGACGCAGCAGCCCCTTGTAGATTTCCTCAAAAGAAAGGTAGCGATGGTTGTACACATGAAACACCTTGCCGCTGGACTCCTTCGACTGCATAATTCGAACCATCGCTTCCGCGCATAGATCGATCGGCGTGAATTCCGCGCTATGCTCCATCATTTCCGGGACGACAATCCGGGTGTCTGCCAGTAGCTTCAGACGGAGATAGAACATATTTTCCGCTATATTATCCTGGAACAAGCCATCAGCGAGTCTGCCGGTCAGATTACCGACACGATAGATCGAATAGCGCAGCCCCTCCGCTTCAAAGATCGCCTTCTCCGCCTCGAACTTACTCTGGACGTACACATTATCCGCATAGTTCTGCCCGATATAAAAATCGCTCTCAGTAAATTGCACCATCTCTTCTTCCCCTGTATAGGTGCCGGAGATGCTGGTAGTCGATACGTGATGCAATGGAAGCTGATAGAGTGTGCAAAACGCGATCAACTGCCGCACGCCCTCCACATTGACTCTTCTAAATTCCTCTTCAAAGCCATAATGCTTCACCAGCGCTGCCGCATTGACTGCAGCTTCGACGGTCTCGCCCAAAAGACGGTACGCTTGCTCGTCCATACCCCATTGCTGCTTCTCCACATCTCCTTGCCAAACGTGAATGCGTTGCTGCCAAAGCTCCAGCTTATCTGCGTGATTGGTTCCGAAATAGTAGCCCAGCTTGTCTGCCAGACGTTGCTTGGCTTGTGCCTTGTCTTCTCCCCTCACGATGCAATGAACATCCGCCTCCGTCTTGTCCAGCAGCTCGTAGAGAAGATGCGCACCCAAGAATCCTGTCGCTCCCAGCAGCAGTACATGGCGGTAGTTCAAGCGCTCCCCGCTCAGCCTTGCGCTCAGTTGCGGAACAGGCCGCAGTCGGCGCCAATCCTCCTGCTGTCCTTGCTGCGCCTCTTCCTCGGTCATGCCATCAATCTTCAAGGCCAGCTCGGCTAGCGAGTGATGAATATAGAAATCCTTGATCGTCAGATTCCAGCCGAGCGAATACGTCTTGGCCAGTATCTTCAATATCCCGAGCGAATGGCCGCCCAATTCAAAGAAGCTCTCACCGACGCTCACCTTGTCAGCTGTCAGCCCAATCGCCTCGGCTACCACTCCAACCAGCTTCTTCTCCGTAACCGTGCGCGGCGGCTGGTATCCAGCGCTGCGAACGGCGGTATCGACTGGATTCGGCAGGCGCTTGCGGTCAACCTTGCCGTTGGGGGTCAGCGGGAACCGATCCAGCGTGATGAAAAAGTCAGGAATCATATATTCCGGCAGACGCACTTCAAGAAATGCCCGCAGCTCGTCTCTGCCCACCTCAGGCTCCATGACCAGATAGGCGCATAGCCGCTTCATTCCATGGACCGTCTTCGTCACAACAATCGCTTCCCGCAGCGCCTCATGAGTGAGCAGCGCACTCTCCACCTCTCCGGTTTCGATGCGGATGCCGTTCACCTTCACCTGCTGGTCGACACGCCCCAGGAACTCCAGTTCCCCATCCGGTAGCCAGCGGGCCAGATCGCCCGTCCGGTACATCCGTTCGCCCGGAATGAATGGATTGGCTGCGAACTTCTCCGCAGTCAGCTCAGGCTGCTTATAATAACCGCGGGCGATGCTTGCTCCTGAGATACACAGCTCGCCGGGTATGCCGACGGGCTGCAGCCGATCATACCTGTCAACAATATAGGCCTGCACATTGCCGATCGGACGGCCAAGCGGCACCCTGCTCTCGCCCGCTTCGCATGAATGATGCAGCACATCAATCGTCGTCTCTGTCGGGCCGTAATGATTATACAGGCGATAGCCTTTATTTATTACCTGCGTGGCCAAGGAAGGCTCCAGCTTGTCGCCTCCGCATACCAGCGTGCTCAGGCTTGGCATGTACGGCGAATTGGCTACCTGCTCCTGTAGCGAGACCGGAACAAACTGTGACAACTGGATGCGATGCTCGTTCACAAAGCGGTTATAGCCCATCGGGTCAAGAATCTCATCCTGATCCGGGATATACAGCGTACCTCCGTTGAGGAAGGTCACCAGCGTCTCCAGAACATGGACGTCAAATGAGATATTCGTCACCTGAATCACATTGCGGTTCACCTCAAGATTGTATTTGCGGTGGAACCAATACGCCATATTGACGACGCCGCGATGCTCGATCATGACTCCCTTAGGCTTGCCTGTGGAACCAGAGGTATAGATCATATAGGCCAGACTGCTTCCGCTAGAGCGTACCGGAGAGGGATTAGCCGCCGAGCCTCCCTCATACAGCATCGGATCGTCGAGCAGCAGCGTCCGAACACCGAATTGGCTCCGTTCGGCATAGTCCTGCTTGGTCAGCAGCAGACTGATCTCGCTCTCTTCCACCATATAAGCAATCCGCTCCTGCGGATACTCCGGATCTATCGGCACATAAGCGCCCCCTGCCTTGAGGACAGCCAACACTCCAATCATAAATTCAACCGAGCGCTCGGTCATGATACCGACCGCCTCCTCTGGACGCAGCCCCAGCGAGGAGAGTCTGTCCGCCAGCCGGTTGGCCTGGCTGTTGATCTCCCCATAGGTGTGGCTCCTCCCGTGCCGAACCAGCATCACCCGCTCCGGGGTCAGCTCTACCTGGCGCTCGAAGCAAGCGATGATGCCTGATTCAACCGGGAAGGACATCGCCGTATCATTGAACTCCCCGAGGATCTGCCGTTTCTCATTCGGGGTAATCAGCTCAATGTCTGCGATTCGCAACGACGGATCGTCCAGGACCTGCTCGATGATGCGCAGCAGATGGCTCGACATACGGTGAATCGTATCCGGCTGGAACAGCGCGGTGCTGTATTCAAAGGTGAAGTGAATCGCTCCGCTCTGCTCTGTCGCATCCAGCGACAAATCAAATTTGGAGATCGGATAGCTGTACTCCGCCGGCTCCAGACTTAGCGACTGGCTCAACAGGTTAGCCGACTCCAGCTTCTGAGCGCTGAACATTACATCAAACAGCGGATTGCGGCTCAAATCTCTTGGCAGATCCAGCTTCTCCACCAGCTCCTCAAATGGATAATCCTGATGCTCCTGGGCGCCCAGCACGATCTCCTTGACATGGTGCAGATGCTCAAGGAAGGTATGGTCGCCTGCAGGATACATGCGCAGCGGCACCGTTTTGACAAACATGCCCATTACGTGCTGCAATTCCTCCTGTTCCCTTCCGGCGAGCACGGTGCCGACAACGATCTCCTCCTGCCCGCTGTATTTGACGAGCAGCAGATTATAGATGGCCAGCAGCGTCATAAACATGGTGGCCTCTGTATGAGCGATGAATTCCTTCACACGCTCCGACAGCTCTGGACTGAGCTGGAACTCGTATTGCGCACCGTCGAACTGCTGCATTGGCGGCCGCGGAGCATCTGTCGGCAGATCCAGTACTGCTATCTCCCCGGCGAAGGAGCTCAGCCAATATTCCTCCTGTATACGGTGCTGTTCTTGCTGTGCGCTTTCTTGTTTCCATACCGCGTAATCCTTATATTGAATGGGAAGCTCCGGCAGCTCTTCCCCGCTGTAGATCGCCATCAGCTCTTGCATGAATAGCGATACCGAAGCGCCGTCAGAGATGATATGGTGCATGTCGATGCATAACAGATGCTCTGCCCCATCGATTCGGTACAGAGCCGCCCGCACGAGCGGCGCTTGCGACAGATTGAACGGCCTTATGAAGGCCGTAATGCGATCTCCTCCATCCTCCCGCCTGATACTGCCCTGCTCGACGGAAAACTCCGGCTGCTCATGCACAACCTGCACCAGCTCTCCATCCCTAAGCTCGAAGGAAGTCCGCAGCGATTCATGCCGTCCAATCAAGGAACAGATGCTTTCCGAGAGACGGGCTGCATCCACCTCTCCCTGTAGCCGCATCATCATCGGCATATTATAGCTGATGTCATGCTGCTCCAGTTGGCTTACCATATAGATTCGCCTTTGCGCTGGCGTAGCCGGATAATACGGCCGTTTGGCTGCAGCAGGAATCCGTTCGAGCTTCGAGCTGCGGGTCAGGAGCGAGATATGACGCCCCATCTGGCGAATCGTCGGGTGTTCAAACACCGCGCGCAGCGTGACCTCTACCGCCGCCTCCCTTCTGATCCGGTACACCATAGCTGCCGCCTTGAGCGAATGTCCTCCAAGCTCGAAGAAATTATCATGCACTCCGACCTGCGGCACGCTCAGCACCTCTTGCCAGATTGCGGCGAGCATCTGCTCCACTTCGTCTGCAGGTGGCACATGCTCCGTCATCGTCAGGCTTCTCTTGTCCGGTGTCGGGAGCGCCCGTGCATCCACCTTGCCGTTCGCGGTCAGCGGCAATTCGTCCAGCCGCACGAAGAATGACGGAATCATATAATCAGGTAGCGAGCGCGCTAGCCACTGACTCAGCTCATGGACATCGCAAGGCTCATTCTCCACATAATAAGCGCACAAGTGCGCGACTGTCCCCTTCTCCTCCAAGGCTGCCACATGAACAGCCCGCATCAGCGGATGATTGAGCAACTGCTGCTGGATCTCACCCAGCTCGATGCGGTAGCCTCTCAGCTTCACCTGATCATCCATCCGCCCTAGGTAGTCCAATGTGCCATCCGCATTCCATTTGACCAGATCGCCCGTGGCATACAGCCGTTCTCCCGGCAGCAGCGGATGGGCAATGAAAGCCGCGTCGTCCAACTCTGGTCGTCCCCTGTAGCCGCGCGCCAGTCCATCCCCCGACAGATATAGCTCGCCTGGAGCGCCAATCGGTTGAAGCTCGCCACGGGCATCCAGCACGAGCGCTCTCACATTATCGATGGGCTTGCCGATCGAGATCGAAGGCTGACCGGGTGCAACAATTGTGGAGGTGGCGACCACCGTACTTTCCGTAGGGCCATAGTTATTCACCAGACAGTAGCCGCCGCGACCAGTTGATTTCACAAGCTTCTCCCCGCCTGTCAGCAGATAGCGAAGCGAATGGTTCTCCTCCTCCAGAAACAGCTCGCACAGCTTTGTCGGCAGGAAGGCTATCGTAATGCGATGCTGCTCGAAAAAGGCATTCAATGCTTCTACATCCATCCGAGCCTCCTCCGGCACAACGTGCAACTCCGCCCCCGCAATCAGATAAGGGAAGATCTCCCACACAGACGCATCAAAGCCAAAGCCGGCCAGCTTAGTGCTGCGGTCTTGCTCCGTCACACCAAAGGTACGGTTATGCCAGTTGACCAGATTGGCAACAGAGCGATGCTCTACCATCACACCCTTAGGCATTCCTGTCGAGCCGGAAGTATAGATAATATAGGCCAGCTCATCGGAGGACTGCTGCGATACCGGATCATCAGCCCCCTCTGCCGCATCGCCGTAGGCAGTCTCATCGTCCAGCAGCACCGTATGGCCAGCAAAGGAGATCGTCTGCGCACCCGCCAACTGCGACTGTGTCACCAATAGTACAGAGCCGCTGTCTTGCAAAATATATTCGATCCTGTCCTGCGGCCAGGCCGAGTCAAGCGGCACATAAGCGGCGCCCGTCTTGAGGATCGCCAGGATGCCGACGAACATCTCCAGCGAAGGCTCCGCCATAATCCCGACCGCGTGCCCTGCGCCTGCGCCATACATCTGCAAATACCGAGCCAGACGATTGGCCTGTTCATTTAATTGTCCGTAGGATAGCCGTTCCCCGCCGCACACAATAGCGGTTCGCTCAGGCTGGGATGCCGCCCGCTCTTGAAACCATGCGTGCAGCGTCTTCTCCCGGGGATATACCTTCCTCAAGCCGCTGAATCCTTCTGTCAATTGCCGCCGTTCCTCTGGCGGAAGAATGCTGATCGATACCAGCCTCGTCTCAGGCGCCTCGGCAATCTGCTGCAGCACCTCGCGATAGTAAGCACCCAGGCGCTCGATCGTATCCTTGCGGAACAAGCGGGCGCTGTATTCGATGCTCAGCACCATGCCATCCCTTGTCTCGGTTGCCGTCACCGCCAGGTCGAACTTGGCTACAGCCGCCTCATACGGATAGGGACTGAATCTCAGCCCGACATCCCTGGCCTCCCCCTCCTTGAAGTTTTGCAGCGCGAATACGGTATCGAACAATGGATTACGGCTTAAATCACGCTGTTGCACCACCTTCTCCACCAGCTCCTCGTAAGGGTACATCTGATGCTCAAAGGCCTGCAGCACATTGTGCTTGACCCGCTGCAAAAAGGCTTGGAATGGCTCATCACTCTCCGAGCGATTGCGCAGCGGCAGCGTATTGACGAACATCCCCATCACAGCATCCAGCTCAGGGAGCGTCCTCCCGGCCACTGCTGTACCGATGACAATGTCGTCTTGTCCCGTATACTTCGACAGCATCACATGGTAGGCGGCCGTCAGCAGCATAAACAAGGTCACTTCCTCGGCCTGGGCGACTCGCCTCAGCTTGTCAGCCAAATCCGTGTCGATCGTGAACTCGATGCGGCCCCCGTCGAACTGCTGCATAGCCGGGCGGGGATAGTCCGTCGGCAGCTCCAGCCGCGGCTGATCACCACTGAATGTCCGCAGCCAATACGCCTCCTGCTGCTTCCAGTCTTCGCTTTCCGTAAGCTTCTCCTGCCATATCGCAAAATCCTTATACTGAATCGACAGCTCCGGCAAGCTGCGCCCCTCATAGAATGCCAGCAGATCCTCCGTGAACACGCCAATGGACACGCCGTCGGATATGATATGATGCATATCCAACAGCAAGATATGCTCGTCCCGTCCGCGCTTAATCACGCCCGCCCGCAATAATGGCGCCTGCGCGAGGTTAAAGGGACGCACAAAGGCGCCAATCGCCGCCTGCTCGCCATCCGGGTTGGCCTCAATCCGCTCCAATGCGAAGCTCGTCTCCTCGCGTATTTGCTGTACCAATCCCTGATCCGTCATCATGAACTCCGTCCGCAGCGCCTCATGGCGGCGAATCATCTGCCGAAAGGCCTCCTCCAGCCGCTCCAATTCCAGCGCACCCTCCACGATGACGGCGCTTGGCATATTATAGGCTACCGAGTCATGCTCCAGTTGGCTTACCAGATACATCCGCTTCTGAGCGAAGGAGAGCGGATAACGATCCAACTGCCGTGCCGGAGCAAGCTCGTGGTATGCCGCGCGCTCCTCCCCGGCAATGACCTTCGCCAACTGTTCAATCGTCGGCGCTTCAAACAGCGTCTGCAGCGGGAGCTGCACGCCCAGCTCCTTGTGAATGCGCGAGATGACCGTCATGGCGATCAACGATTGGCCACCCAACTCGAAGAACGGCTCCTTGATTCCGACCTTCTCGATACCCAGCGCTTGTCCCCAGATTCCCGCCAACTGCCGTTCCAGCTCATTGCGCGGCGGTTCATAGCTGCGTCCGGTCGGAGCCTCCGGGGCCGGGAGACGGTCGCTGTCCACTTTGCCGTTGATTGTGAGCGGCAGAGCTTCCATCTGCACCAGCGCAGCCGGTACCATATAATCAGGCAGACAGCCCCGCAGATAGCCCTCCACCCGGGACTTGTCCGCTGCGGGTCGCTGCGGCACATAATAAGCGCACAGATACGGAGACTTGCCGCCATCCTTGCGTACCATCACATACGCTTCCTGAACCAGCTCGCAGCGGTCAAGCTGTCTGGCGACCTCTCCCGGCTCCACGCGATAGCCGCGAATCTTCACCTGATGATCGGCACGTCCGACAAAGAGCAGCCTGCCGTCTGCAGTCCACTGCGCCAAGTCTCCCGTGCGATACACCCGTTCTCCCGGAACGAACGGGCTGTCTATGAATTTCTCGCTGGTCAGCTCCGGCTGATGAAGATAGCCGCGGGCAAGGCCGTCCCCGCCCACCAGCAGTTCCCCCGTCACGCCGACAGGCTGCAGGCTCAGATCGACCGGATTCACGACATAAGCGGTCGAGCCAGAGATCGGACTGCCAATCGGGATAGCCTGTTCAGGCTCCGAATCGATCTCGTATACCGTCGAGATGACCGTATTCTCCGTAGGGCCGTAGCAATTCAGGATGCGCAGCTGTGGGTTGCGCTGACGCAGTCGGCGCACCGGAGAAGCGGCAAGCGAATCTCCGCCAATCATCAGATAGCGCAGCGAACGGAACAGCTCCAGATTTTGCTCGGCCAGTTGGTGAAATAACGGCGTCGTCAGCACCAGCGTGGTCAGATCGCCAGCCTCGATCAACTGCTGCAGCTGAAACGGATCGAGCAGCACCTCCTTGCTGACCACATGCAGCTCGCCGCCATTTAATAGCGCCCCCCATATTTCCAGCACGGAAGCGTCAAATACAATAGAGCCGCTCTGCAGAATACGATGCTGCTTTGAGAAATCGATATAATTCGTGTTCTTCACCAGCCTGACGACGCCAAGCTGCTCGACCATAACCCCCTTCGGCTTGCCCGTCGAACCGGAGGTATAGATGACATAGGCCAGATCAGTCGGCGCCTCCTCCCGAGCCGGATTGTCAGCGGGGTAATCCGCCCAATGCGTCTGCTCCAGAGAAATAACCTCAACTCTGGACGGCAGGACAGCGCCAGCGTTGCCTGACAGTGTCAACAGCAGCTCCGCCCTGCTGTCCTCCAGCATATAGACGATGCGCTCCACTGGATAGGAAGAGTCGATCGGCAGATACGCTCCGCCCGCCTTCAAGATCGCTAGCAGACAGACGATAAGCTCGGCTGAACGCTCGGCCATAACAGCTACAACACTCTCCCTTCCAACCCCCCTCGCCTGCAAATAGTGGGCCAGACGATTCGCCTGCTCATTCACCTGACGATAGGACAGGCGCATCTCCTCCTGCACAAGCGCAATATGCTCCGGCCTCAGCGCGGCTTGCTCCTCGAATAGACCGGCAATTGTACGATGCCGCGGGTAGGCGGCTGGCACCGTATTGAACTGCTCAAGCAGAAGCTGCTTCTCCTGCTCGGCAACGGTATCCCACTCGCATATCGGCTGCTCTGGACGAGCGGCTGCCTGCTCCGCCAGTCGAACCAAATGACCGATCAGCCTGTGAAGCAGGCTCTCGTCATACAGAGCGGCATTGTACGACAGCTTGACGAGCATCTCCTCGCCGGGAGAGACGATCACCGAGAAATCATAATTGCTCTGCTCATGCGCCTCCACCTCCTCTACGGCAAACTCAAGCCCCGACGATTGCTCGCTTCCGGTCATATCGCGAGCGACGGGATAGTTTTGAAAGGCATACAGCACCTCGAACAACTGCTGCTTCAGCTCGGTCTTTTCCTGAATCTGCGCCAATGACATATAATCATACCCCTGGCCGCTCACATCATTGTCCTTCACCCGGTTCAGCACCTGCACGAACGTATCCTGCGGTTCAGACTGTACCCTTACAGGTACAGTATTAATAAACAGTCCGATCATCTGCTCCACGCCCTCAATCTCCGCATGGCGGCCCGATACGACCGAGCCGAAGACAACGTCCTGCACCCGGTTATACTTCTGCAGCAGCAAGCCCAGCAACGCCTGAAACACATGATTGACTGTCGCTTGACAGCTCCGGGCAAGCTCCGTGAGCGCAGCCGATATCGACTTGTCAATCGTATGCAGCAGTTCCCCCTTCATGAACGCTCCAGTCTCCGCAGCCGCAGCCGCTGCCCGCCGCGGCACCACGGCCTGCTGCTCGTAACCTGCCAGATATGACTCCCAGTACGCAGCAGCCTTCTCGCGATCCTGAGCCTCCAACCATTTAATATATCGGCTGTACGGCGGAGTCGGGCCCAACTGAAGCGGCTCCTTCGCCGTCAACGAGCGGTAGATGCCGAATAACTCGTTCATGATGATGCCAAAGCACCAGCCATCCATCAAAATATGGTGGTGACTCCAGATGAACCGATACCGTTCCTCATGCGTCTTGACCAGCATCATCCGCATGAGCATATCCTTGGACAGATCGAAGCCTCGTCTACGATCCTCCTCCTGCAGTAATTGAATGCGCGCCGCCTTCTCCTCCTCCGGCAGGTGGGCAATATCCAACTGCTCCAGGAACGCATCTCGCTTCTTCAGGACGACTTGCAGTGGACGGCTGACCTTCTCATAGACAAATACAGTCCGCAGCACGCTATGCCGCTGCACCAGCATGCGGAAGCTCTGCTCCAACTGCGCGGCGTCCACGTCCCCGCGCAGTGTAACATTTATCTGTTCAAAATAAGGCTCAGACCGGTCTCCGCGCAGCGCATGATACAGCATCCCATGCTGCATGGGAGACAGATAATAAATATCTTCGACTAGCTCTCTATCAAACATATGAAACCTCATTTCGTAGGTTAGTTCAGCTTCTCGGACAATGAGGCCAGTACATCATCCAATTCATCCAAAGCCATATCCGAAGCTGTAAAATCGCTAGCGCTGGCAGTAGCTTGCTCCAAGCCGGCGCAATGTCCGATTAACCGGATCAGATGCTGCTTGTACAGATCAGCCAGCCTGCCGATAGTCTCCGGCCAAAAACGGCGTCCGTTAAAGGTGAAGCTCATTCGTAGCTTGCCTTGTTCGACGATGCCTGTCACATCCAGCGCATGGGCCCGCTCGCTCTCCGGCGAGAAGGAATGACCTGCGGATATGGAGGAAGGCCCGAATACTCCCGTCTGCAGCGCCTGATCCAACTGACCAAGGTAATTGAAGCTGATCTCCGGCCTCCAGCCCGGTCTCAGACCGGCGCTGACATCGGCAGCGCCAAGATAGTTCAGCACACCGTATCCGATGCCGTTCCCCGGAATATTGCGCAGCATATCCTTGATCATACGCAGCTGCCTGCCCAGGTCGCTGGAGCTGCTCATATTCAGCAGAACCGGATAAATGGAGGTGAACCATCCCACCGTTCGGCTAATATCCAGGTCGGGGAAGATGTCTTCCCTGCCATGCCCCTCCAGCTCGATCCACACCTTGTCCTCGCCTGTCCACTCCTTAACAGCGTATCCCAGAGCTGCAAGCAGGATTTCATTCATGTTGGTGTGATACGCCCGATGAGCCTGCGTCAGCAGCACTTGCGTATCCTCCACCCCGAGCTCGATTTCAATCGTGCCGCTATCCGACCAGCGGTTGTCTGTGCACGAACCGTCTTCCGGCAGAGCCGAGGCTCCCGCCGCCAGCAGCCTGCTCCAATATTCCGACTCCCGCAGCAGCGCTCGGCTGGACGCATAATTTTTGAGACGCTCGGCCCATACTTGATACGAATGTGTTTTGGGCGGCAGAACGATCTCCTTGCCAGCAGACGCCTGCTCGTAACCGCTCGTCATATCCTCCAGCACAATCCGCCAGGATACGCCGTCCATCACCAGATGATGCGCCGCAATCAGCAGATGGTCTCCCTGGCGGGTGCGGAATAGCCCCAATCGCACAAGCGGCCCCTGCTCCAGATTCATGCCTTGCTGAATGCGAGTGGCATGCTCGCTAATATACGCAGCGGCATCCTCCTCCTCGACCTCAACAACCTCCAAGCTGAACAATGACCCTTCCAGTCCGCGGTTCACCTGCTCGATCACCCCGTTCTCCTGCTTGAAGGACATCCGAAGCGCATCATGATGCTCCACCAGCTTGTGGAACACAACCTGCAGGCGCTCCGCATCAAATCCGGCCCGGCTATACAGCATCATCGCCTGATTCCAGTGATGGCTGCTGGCAATGCTTCGTTCAAAGAACCAGGATTGGATCGGACTCAGCTCCACCGGGCCGACCACTGCTCCCTGGTCTGCCGCTTGCTTGAGCGGCGTAAGATGGCAAGCCAGCTCCTCTATCGTCGGATAGCGCAGCAGATCCCGAATTTCCAGCTTTAATTGATGGCTGCTTAGTCTTGCGGCAATCTGCACCGCCTTGATGGAATCACCGCCAAGATCATAGAAGTTGTGGCGAATGCCGATCGGCTGATGCTCCAGCACCGACTCCCATATGTGCGCAAGCAGCTCCTGCGTATCGTCAGTCGGGGCAACATAGCCGCTCTCCTCCAGCTCAACCTGCGGCTGCGGCAGCGACTTCCGGTCGACCTTCCCGTTGGAAGTAACGGGCAACTGGTTCAGCATAATGAAGTAGGCCGGAATCATATGCTCTGGAAGCGTCTGCCGCAGAAACGGGCGAAGCTCCGCAGCCGTCAACTCCAGATCGGTCACACAATAGGCGCACAAATACTTGCGACCTTGCTCATCCTCCCGATCCAGCACCAGCGCCTGCCGCAAATCGGGGTGCTTCGCAAGCTGGTTTTCAATCTCGCCAAGCTCGATGCGGAAGCCCCTGATCTTCACCTGATGATCCATTCTTCCGAAATATTCCAACTCTCCTGATGGCAGCAAGCGAGCCAGATCGCCTGTTTTGTACAAGCGCTCCTCTGGACGATACGGATGGGACACGAACCGTTCGCGAGTCAGCTCCTCCTGATACAGATAGCCCCTTGCAACACCTGCGCCGCCCACATAGATTTCACCGACGACGCCAGTAGGCACCGGCCTCCGGCTTGTATCCATAATATAAGCATTCAGCGTCGGCAACGGCTTGCCTATAGAACTCGTATTGCCTTCAATGTCCTCACTGCTCAGTTGCTTGAAGGTAACATGCACCGTCGTCTCCGTAATGCCGTACATGTTGATAAAGTGCAGGGCCGGATATTTATCATGCCAATCCTCTAGATAGGCAGGCTTTAACGCCTCTCCGCCAAAAATAACATAGCGCAGGGACAAGTTGGCTCCCTGCCGTCGCATTTCCTCCTGCGACAGCGCATAATATGCGGTCGGTGTCGCATTCAGGACGGTCACGCGCTGTCTTTGCAGCAGCTCCACAAACAGCTCCGGGCTTTGCGCCGTCGGCTTGGGCACCACAACCAGCGTACCGCCATACAGCAGCGCCCCGTACATTTCCCATACCGAGAAATCAAAGCAATACGAATGGAACATCGTCCATACATCCTGTTCGTCAAATGCAAACGGAAATTGGTCATTAAGCAGCAGTTGGATGACATTGCGGTGCTCTACCATAACCCCCTTGGGCTGTCCCGTTGTGCCGGAGGTATAGATGACATAAGCCAGGTTGTCCGATCCGCCAAGAGACGGCAGATTGGCTTCGTCCCCATCAGTCGGCTGCACTGCGTCCGCATGCACAATCACGCCCCCATATCCGTCGATCGCCGTGCAATTAAGATCGGCAATGACGAGCCGCGCTGCACTGTTGTGCAGCATATATACAATTCGCTCCTGCGGATAGTCCGGGTCGATCGGCACATAAGCGCCGCCGGCCTTCAGCACTGCCAGTATGCTGACAATCATGTCCGGGGAACGCTCAAGCATCAGTGCAACGATCGTCTCCGAGCCTACGCCCTCCGCGCGCAAGCGGCGGGCCAGCCTGTTCGCTCTCGCATTCAGCTCTCCATAAGTAAGCTGTACATCCTCCCATACTACAGCTGTTTTATGGGCGTGCTTGCTCACCTGAGCTTCAAATCCTTCGTGAATCGTCAGCCGCTGCGGATACGCGGCTTGCGGCTCTCCCTCCAGCAGCGCACGCTCCTCCTGCGCCGTCAGCAGCTTAATCTCGGCCATCCGTATATCCGGCGTGCGAATCAGTTGCTGAACAACATGTGTATAGTAAGACGTGAATTTCTCCACCGTCTCACGCTTAAATATCCCGGTATTGTATTCACATGCGAACCGGATACCTCCGCCCGCCTCCGCAGCCTGCAGATTAAGGTCGAATTTGGCTGTCTTTGTCTCGATGTCCATCAGCGAGAATGTCACATCCGCCGCCTTCCTGTCGCCGCTATCCAGACTCTGATAAGCAAACATCACATCAAATAGCGGATTGCGGCTCATATCGCGATGCAGCTCCAGCTTCTCAACCAGCAGCTCGAACGGATACAGTTGATTGTCAAAGGCATCGGCCACTACAGACTTGACCGCCTCTGCGAACTCGGTAAAGGTCAGCTCCGGCTCCGGCATGCTGCGCAGCGCCAGCGTATTGACGAACATGCCGATCATCGGCTCCAGCGAGGTGCTCGGGCGGCCCGCAACCGGCATGCCGACTACAATGTCGTGCTGGCCGCTGTACTTGGCAAGCGTAATATAGAAAGCCGCCAGCAGTACAATGTTGGTCGTCGCTCCACAACGGCGCGCTACACCATCAAGCCCTTCCTTCCATTCAGCCTCCAGATAGAACTCCACACTATCTCCGGCCCATTGCTGCATAACCGGACGCGGGTAATCAGCCGGGAGTTGAAGCACTGGCGCCTCGTCCTCGAACTGCTGCAGCCAGTACGCCTCCTGCCGCTCCAGATGCCCCTCCTGCTGCAGTTGCTCCAGCCATACCGCGTAATCCTTGTAATGAAGCGCGAGCGGCTCCAGCGCCTCGCCCGCATATAGCCGGATCAGTTCGGACATCAACACGCCCATAGAGATGCCGTCGGATACGCTGTGATGCATATCCAGCAGGAAAATATGACGCTGCGGAGCGATCGTCATAACCACGGCCCGCCACAGTGGCCCCGAGGCCAGATCGAATGGACGAATGATATCCGCAATACGCGCCGCAAGCTCGGGCGCGGCTATCTCCATTTCGGCATACGGAACATGAGGCGTATCTGCAATCACTTGCCTCAATTCTCCATCCTGCATAGCAAATGAAGTACGCAATGACTCATGGCGACGCGCAATCGACGCAAGCGCCGACTGCAGCCGTGCCGAATCTAGCGGACCGCTTGCTTGCAACACCATCGGCATGTTATAGACGATGGATTCCGGCATCATCTGCTGCAGCACATAGAGTCTTTTTTGCGCGGAGGTGGCGGGATACGATTCCATTTGCGGCGCCGGAACAATCATCGGCAGAGCCGACGGACGTTGGCGGTCGATGTACGCAGCCAGTTCCCTCAGCACCGGACGCTGGAACACATCCTTGAGCTTGATCTCCGCCTGCATGCTCTCCCGGATACGTGCGATCAGCATCATCGCCTTCAGGGAATGGCCGCCCTGCTCGAAGAAATGCGACGTTGCTCCCGCCGCCTGCTCCCGGCCCAGCACCTCTTCCCATAGCACTGCCAACTGCTGCTCCGTCCGGCTCTCCAGCGCCTCTTCCTCTCCCGTCGCGCCTTGCGCCTCCGGCTGCGGCAGCCGTCCCGCATCCACCTTCCCGTTCACCGTCAGCGGTAGCTGCGGCAGCCATATGAACCGTGACGGCACCATATATTCCGGTAGACGCGCAGATGCCTGCTCTCTCAGTTCCCGCTCCGTCAGCTCGTGCTCTGACGTATAGTACGCGCACAAGCCCGTCGCCTGTCCTCCCTCGTCACGCAGCACCGACACATACACTTCCTTCACCTGCTCCTGCTCCGCCAACTGTCGCGCGATCTCGCCCGGCTCCACCCGGTATCCCCGCAGCTTCACCTGATGATCGACCCGACCCAGGAAGGCCATCGTTCCGTCCGACTGCCACTTCGCCAGATCTCCCGTCCGGTACAGCCGCTCTCCAGGGACGAACGGATGCGGCACGAACTTCTCCGCCGTCAGCTCCTCCTGCCCCCAGTAGCCCCGCGCCAACCCGTCTCCGCCTACACACAGCTCGCCCGCGATCCCGATCGGCTGCAACTGCATCTGGCTGTTCACGATGTACGCGCTCGTGCCGCTGATCGGACTTCCGATCGGTATCGCATGCGCGTGCTCCTGCGCAATCTCGTACACGGCCGAGAACGTGGTGTTCTCTGTCGGACCATAGCCATTGAGCAGCCGCAGCTCCGGCTGCCGACGCTTCAATCGGTTGACATGCGGCGGCGACAGCGCGTCTCCTCCCACGATCAGCGTCCCCAGTCCCTCGAACAGTGCCTCATCCTGCTCCAGCAGCTGGCAGAACAGCGGCGCCGTCAGCCACATCGTCGTCACCCCGTATGCACGGATTGCCCGTTTCAACGCCGCCGGCTCCAGCAGCTCCTCCTGGCTGATCAGGCACAGCTCTCCTCCGTTCAGCAACGCTCCCCATACCTCGAACGTCGCCGCATCGAACACCGCCGAGCCTGTCTGCAGGATGCGATCCTGCGGCCCCAGCTCAACATAGCTCGGGTTCACCACCAGCCGCACCACGCTCCGGTGCTCGATCATAACCCCCTTCGGGCGGCCCGTCGACCCGGACGTATACATCAGATACAGCAGATCATCCGCCTGCGGCCGCGGCCACGACTGCAGCGAAGACTGCGCTGACTGCCCGGATGACAGCGGCGCCGATAACGCCGCTGATCGGGCTGCTGACCGCTCTGAGCGCTGCCACGATGACGGCGGCTCCTGCTCTGCCCTGTCCAACGCCGCGCTGCTCCCCCCGCGCCGAACAACCGGGTCTATCGCCTCCGTCCGCGCTGCGTCCTCCTCAAGCGGCACGCGCCGCTCAGGCACTGCACAGGCGGCCGCTGCCTCCTGCTCCGCAGCGCTCAACAGGCGGCCGCCCTGATCGAGCAGCAGCACGTTCCCGCACAGACGCTCCGCCTCTCGCGCATAAGCCGGCTGCGTCACCAGCAGCCGCGCTCCGCTGTCCTCCATCATGTAGGACAGCCGCTCCTGCGGATACGCCGGGTCCAGCGGCAGATACGCCGCTCCCGCCTTCGCGATGCCCAGCAGACCGGCTATCATGCCCGGCGTGCGATCCGCCAGCAGCGCCACGATGGCGCCGCGCTCCACCCCTGCCGCGCGTAGCTGCTGCGCCAGCAGCGTCGCCCGCTGATCCAGCTCGCGGTAGCTCAGACGCTCCGCTAACCAGCGTACCGCCGGGGCATCCGGCGTCCGCTCCACCTGCTCCTCGAACAGCTCCGTCACCGAACGGTTGCGCGGGTAGTTCCGCGGCACGGCGTTGAATGTGT
>Ga0160502_100097_pt1 | contig 119114 bp, 105 predicted proteins | sample DIDnMG_14_FD_108237 | JGI IMG/M metagenome (GOLD analysis project Ga0160502, IMG submission 108237) | Enriched soil microbial communities from UW Madison campus, WI, USA - DID2933_E24_Xylan MG | ecosystem: Environmental > Terrestrial > Soil > Unclassified | place: USA: Madison, Wisconsin... | reverse complement strand
TGAGCATCGCAATTGACAAAGCCTTAAGTTAATCTTTAACCAACAAAACTTTAAAAACATGAAAACGCAAACTTCCAACAAATTAGCCTTCGCTAAAAGTTCATTAGTAGAACTAAACGACAACCAATTAAACGATGTAAACGGTGGAACGACTCCAGTATGTGTAGGAGTGATTATCGGTCTAACAATCAGTATCGCAATCGACAAAGCTTTAGACTAATCCTTAACCTTTAAAAATCAAAACATTATGAAAACGCAAAACGCAAACAAATTAGCCTTCGCTAAAAGTTCATTAGTAGAACTAAACGACAACCAGTTAAACGATGTAAACGGTGGAACGACTCCGGTATGTGTAGGAGTGATCATTGGCCTAACAATGAGCATCGCAATTGACAAAGCCTTAAGTTAATCAGTAACCAACAAAACTTTAAAAACATGAAAACGCAAACTTCCAACAAATTAGCCTTCGCTAAAAGTTCATTAGTAGAACTAAACGACAACCAATTAAACGATGTAAACGGTGGAACGACTCCGGTATGTGTAGGAGTGATCATCGGACTAACGATCAGCATCGCAATTGACAAAGCTTTAGACTAATCCTTAACCTTTAAAAATCAAAAAATTATGAAAACGCAAACTTCCAACAAATTAGCTTTCGCTAAAAGTTCATTAGTAGAACTAAACGACAACCAGTTAAACGATGTAAACGGTGGAACGACTCCAGTATGTGTAGGAGTGATCATCGGTCTAACGATCAGCATCGCAATCGACAAAGCACTGGACTAATTCGAGACAACAACAACGAAAGAATTATGAAAACACAAAGCGAAACCGGGTTGGCTTTTACTAAAAGTGAATTAGCAGCATTAAATGACAATCTGTTTCACGATGTGAACTGTGGAACCACTCCTTTATGTATTCTTGTAACTTCGGGAGTATTGACCTATTACCTGCTGGCAGAATAAGCTTTACAGCAGACGTAAAAAAGGCTATCTATTATAGATAGCCTTTTTTATTGGTATCAATTCGAATAAAAGAAAATCCGATTTCGTTTGCCAGGAGCAATAATATTTTTTTAGCACTATAAAGAGCATTTAGATCGTTTATTTTCAAATTCTTTTAAACCATTTTAGCTTATAAAAAACAAGTCGTATTTGGAATTATATGTTATACAAAATCATGTTTGTAAGCTACTTGTTAAAGTTGAATTGTTTTTTAGCTGTTTGATAATCAAATGGTTATTTTTGTTTTTTTAAAGAAGACTAATATGGTAATATTAGAGAGTAATAGAGTTTTTTTTGCAATAATTCTGAGAACAACCGTTTTTTCTACTTTAGAAACCACATACGCATTCTGTTTACTGGCTACATTATTAGTCATTATTATAATTGTTTTTGGTTTTTGCTATTGTAAAAACGAAAGGGAGCATAAAGAAAAGTTTCAGATTTTATTCAATAAGATTAGTGATTTTGAACTGAGAAAACGGCAACAGGAGAACATATTGTTTATTTCTGAAAATAACAATGGACGAAAAGATTTTCCGGATGATGCGACATTTACGATTAATGATGAACGGATAAATGACATACTTGAGAAATTAAAAAAACTGGAACAACAGAAATATTTTCTGCGCCGGGATTGCACCTTACATAATGTCGCTAAAAAATTAAAAACGAATACTGCTTATTTGTCCAAAATTGTAAACAGCGAATTGGGGAAGAGTTTTAGCAGTTACATTAACGCGCTCCGAATGAGTTATATCATTTCGGAATTAAAAAACAATTCAACGCTTCGGGCCTATTCGATAAGTGCCATAGCAGATGAGATCGGATATAAAAGTCCGGACTCATTTACTAAATATTTTAAAGAAGCAACCGGTGTTTCACCTGCTGTTTATATCAGAAAAATAGAAAAAATGAAATAGGATATAAATTGGCTTAAGTTCCTGACATTGATGTTTTTAACGTGCTAAAAACATGCCTGTTTTTTATAAAAATAGGGTAATTTTGTTTGTGGAAGCCAAAAAATCGACATTTCTTTGCCATGTTGATGAAGGAGAGATGTGGCGATACAATCAAGACATTTCGAGAACAGCAACGGATGGGTTTTTGTGTAGCGAAAGTATTTTTAAATATGAGTAGCTACTTCAAAAACACAAAACAGGAAATAGGGTTCTTATACCTTATAGGTAGCCCAGCTAAATTGAATACAACTCCCCCGAGGTCTGTCTAAAAATCTCCAATCAAGTACAGACAGTTTCAAATTTTGAAATGAAACACGAATGCACCCCTTTAAGAAAAAAGGAACAACTGATTAGTTGCAATTCAGACAAATTGTAAAGTTTCCCCTAAAACAAGAAGAAGCGGTTTGATTTTTCAGCCGATTGGTAGTACTGTTATTAAAATGGTTAAAAGTGGATCCCAATCCTTTTTTAACTAAAAATAAGATATTGGACTGGCGCGCGTAAAGTCCTGACAGGAGTAACCTGAAAATCCTTAAGCGAGTAAGGGATAATTTTAAATACAATAATTAGAATGAAAAAGCAGAAATCAAACAATAAACTTGTTTTCGATAAAACAGCTATTGTAACGTTAAATGGGGATCAGTTGCAACAAGTAAATGGAGGAACGCTCTCCGTAGATTCTTTATGGCAATTGGATCACGGGTTTTGGGAAATAGGATATAATAAGAAACCTACTGCCCAGTATTATAATACAGTAGCGAGACACTAGGATTCCACAGCTGTGTAAAAATAAAAACCTGTTAGGAGAAGCTATAAAAGTAACAATAGCAATACGATTTTTAGGATATCGTATTACGGTGTTATATTAAAAATATCGGATCCGTTTTTAGAAAAAACGACTGATGATTTACAATTCAGACAAATTGTAAAATTTCCCCTAAGACAAGAAAAGGCGGTTTGATTTTAATATCAATCAGTAGTGCTGTTGTTAAAACGGTTAAAAGTGGATCCCAATCCTTTTTTAACCAAAAACAATATGGGACTGGCGCGCGTAAAGTCCTCAGGAGTAACCTGAAAATCCTTAAAAGAGTAGGGGGAAAATTTTTAAATAATATTTAGTATGAAAAAGCAAAATCCAAACAACAATAAGTTGGCTTTCGAAAAAATGTCTATTGTAGAGCTAAATGACAATCAGTTACAGGAAGTAAACGGCGGTACATGGTTTACATTATTTATGTGCCTTGGAGTACCGGCTTTGGGGACTATAGCCCGAATTATCGCGGGTTATACTGGGGCACTGTAAAAATAAAAACCTGTTAGAAGAAGCTATAAAAGCAACAATAGCAATACGATTTTTAGATATAATATTGCTGTATTATCAGGAAATATCTGATCGGGTTTTTAGAAAAAAATAAAACCCCATTAGTTACTAATGGGGTTTGAAAAAGTAGGGAAGAGGAACGTATCAGGAATATTTAAAAGAAACTTTCCCGAATTTGTTTCCTTCCGAATTATACGTTTTTTCTAAAAATGAAGTGAGGGCATTTTCGTCGGTAAAAACCTGGTCGATAACCAGAGTATCATTTTTAAAGCCTTCAATGCCATTTTTAAGATCCTCACCGGTTCCGAGGCAATTGGCAATCAATTGCACATTTCGGAACATCAGATCGGCGATCAATGTAGTAAGATTTATTTTTTCAGCCGTTTTCATTTTTTCAGTCGACTGATTATAGACGCCGCAGGTAAGATAGCGTGCGTTAAAGTTTAAACGACTGCAAAGCGCCGTTAAATACGTATCGGCAAAAGCATCCAGTACCACATCAAAATACAAATGATCCGGGAACGCCATGTCTTTAAAAGAAAAAATTTCCTTAATAAACGGAAAATGACGTTTTACGCTATCCGTATTTTTTCCGGAATGGGACAATCCGTATACCGTACAGTTTTTATCCTTTAGAAGGTTTAAAAAGAAAAAAGAGGTATTGGAGGTCACCGAAGTCACCAAAACCACATCACCGTCCTTTATATTCGCTTTGCGAATCATCGCCGCCGCGGTTTGCGCTCCGATACTCATACTTCCGGCCTGTTCTTCCGGTATTCCGTCTGGAACTTTCATCAGTTTACCGTGATGATAAATTTCAAATTCTCTACTGGCATGATTGGAAGGGATTCCTGGCATCGCATTATCTTCCGGATAAGGAAAGAAGTTATTCCCGATTACTTTGTCGCCCACTTGTAAAGCGGTAACATTTGAACCCACTTCTTCAACAATACCGCAAAAATCCGATCCGATAGGATAAAAAGTTTCCTGTTCCATATCGCGTACCTTTTTCCAGGCTTGTTCAATAATGCCCAGATCGCGGTAGTTCAGTGAAAAACTGGTTTTACGAACCAAAACATAATTGGCGGTAGTGGTGGCGTTGGAATCAAAATCCGGCGGATTGGCAGTTACAAAACCAAGTGGAATCTGATGCTGATCGATAGCAAACAGATGCCTTTTTCGGGCATCTGTTTTTTCATATAATGACGGACTTAATACAGCTAAGGCTCTCATAAATTATAGCATTTCAACTTGTTTGGAATCGGTGTTTTTAGCTTTCGAGGTGTACAATTGCTTGCTGTAATAGCGATACAGATAATCGTAAACCACCATTTCGTGAACGCGTTGTTTTGCGATAAACACCCGGTTACAGATCATATGCAGGTAGCTTAAAGCGATAGAACCGAAAGAAGTAGGCAGTTTTTGTTCGCGTGCCAGTTCCTGAAGGTGTTGTGAAATCGTACTATTTTTAGCCGAACGTTCCTTTAAGATATCCCATATCGGTGCATACATAGCATCGGTTAGCGATTCATCCATAAACAATTCGATATCGCGTTCGTTTTTGGCAAACATCTCGTTGATCTGTTTGTTCAGGTCGCCGGAACCGGAACGATTAAACTCATTTCCGAAACTCGTTTTGGCCACTTTAAGCATTTCTACGCGATCTTTAAGGCTAAAACCAAGGTCTTCCAATAAGAAATGCATCGATAGTAAACAGAATTTCCAACGGATTTTCTCGCCCTGATCGCCTTCGATCATATCGGAAAATCGCAACGTACATTCACTGTCGTAATGGAATAAACTTTCCGTTTCGGCAATCGCCAGATGACCGTAACGTTGTAATTCTCTCAGATAGGTATCCGTTTGGGTTTTCCAGATGATATTGTTCTTTTCAAACGGTTGCACGTGTTTTTTAATGCTATTGATGCATTCCGTAAAATGTTGTTTGTCGTTTAACAATACGCGAAAGCGTAAATGATGACCTAAAGCATCGTGATAGCGGATAAAAAACCATTTTTGAATCAGGTTTTTAGCCTCCAGTTCGGCAACAATAGGATTGATGGCGCGATTTAAAAGTTCTTCACCAGCTCTTTCACCGCAATAGAATTTATAGTACAACCATTCTTCACCGATAGAGAACGACGGAATAGCAGTAATCTCATTTGGAGTACCTTCTGCTAACGATTTGGTTTTATAGGCCGATACGACTTCGGTGTGCTTGTTGTTGGATTCTTTTTTCACTTCCGCATTTCGGTAGGCCGAAACAATAAACTCATTGCAATAGTTTTCGGTAACGGTATCGTCTTTAAACAAGAACTCTTTTAATGGAATAAAACGCTCCCCTTTTAACATCAGGGCAAATACTTTGCAGCTTAAATCGTTGGCAAAGTTTACCACCACTTCGTTATCGCCCTGTACAAAAGCAACCACATCCGGAATTTGGCGTTCGCGTTGGAAAGCACGCACCGATTCGATCACGTTTTCCTCTTTTAAACCCGTAATGAATTTAATATCCTTTTCAGACAAATTCCAGGTCGCTCTCGATAAGATAATATCGTTATAAGACAACCTCGGAAGAAAGTCAAAATCGTTTTGAAGATCACCCCATGAGAAACCCATTCCTGAAGACTCCTGATTTTGCAGGTCACAAAGGAAGTGATAAATCGGTAAAGCATTAGCGCTAAAGTTATGTGCATTTCCAAGGCGAGGAATAACCTCTTTGCCCAGTCTTTTCGAACGCAGGATGATACGGTTGTTTTTTACTGAAACATATAAATCATCAACCAATATTTGGTGGTCCAGATCCAAAGAAGAACTACCCAGATACGGAATTTCATAGTCTCTCTGGAAACCGCGGTACAGGATATTACCTGTTCGGGCTTGCGGTAAGTGGATAATTTCGGCAATAATTTTATCCGGATGTAATGCATTTTCTTTTTCGGAAATCTCGTTACACAGGTTCATAATATTTTCGTTCAGGTGACCGAAACGCCCGATAAGACCATTAGCCGAAGGACCGCTAACATAGGACAAGGCGATTTTCTCTTCGTTGTTTTCGTGAAACATATTAAAGAAAACCGAGAAGCTGTCCGGATACAAACGTTCTTTTTCGTCAAACTGGTTGATTTCCTCATCGGTTAAAGCAATGGTTTTGGTTCCGGATTGAGTTGCCTGAATCAGTTTTCGGAATAAGAAAGCGCGTTCCGGGCTCAGATTCACCTGTTTCTGATTCGAATAGTTCGGAATAATATTTAATTCGTCAACCAATGGTGTTTTGGCACCGGATTGTTTTCCGTAACCGATTCCCACATCCGGATCTAATACCTTGATCAGCGGTTGTTCGTATTCTTCGTAACGCTCCGAGAATTTACGTTTGAATTCTTTTAGGTTTCCTTTTTCGTGTACCGGTTGCAATTTGTTTAAAGCGGTTACACCGTTGCGCAGCTTTTTAAGCACCTTATTGCTCAGACTGGCATTCGGCAAGTTTCGGTAACCGTCCACCTGGAATAATTTAGATTCGTCCACTTCGTCCAGTTCCTGATTCAACAAGCTATAAATTTCCTGATATTTTTCAGGATCGTTAAATACCTTTTCATCCAGTGTGCTGATTTTTTCTTTTAAGTTCACGATCAGCTCGCGGATCACTTGTGCTTCGTGGAAATTAAAACGATCCTCATTAAATATAGCGATCAGTTTTTCGAAATAATCCGCACCAGTTAATGTAAATTCCAGTTCACTCACCAAAAACTGGCTGTCGATAATGGTATTGATAAAGGCAACCGCATCTTTTTCGGTAATGTCGTCCGAAATAAGATGTTGAGTCAGTTCGGAAATAGTGGCACCGTTCGTTGCATTTTTCAGGATCACATCCAGATATTCGGTAGCCATAACTTCCGAGATTTTATGAAGTCGGGCGTTCTTTTTAAAATAGTATTCCACATAACGGTATTTGTCGAAAACCGTATAGATAGAATTGTTCGGGAAATATTTCAGTACATTTCGGATCGCATTATCTTTCGTGATCACGGGCATAAAACTACCCAAAAAGTACATATCGTATTTGGTAAAACGACTGATGGCTGCGTTTTCGAAATCAATTTTGGTTTCCGGTCCCATATCGATAGCCGATACATGAGCAAACATACCGAAAGGCGTACAGCGGTTCGACATTCTGGACGTATATTTATAAAGCGAACCTTTCAGGTTTTTCAGATCGCTTTCTTCCTGGAAAGCTTCTCCTTTTTCCCATAATTCCAGCGCTTTGTAAATACTCGGAGATCCGATAAACAAAGCCTCACGGTTTTTAGGATTTTTAAAAACATCCTGAATCATTTCCCAGGTGATGTCCATTTTTTTCGGCTCAAGAGGCGTTCTAACGATAGCTTTATTAGCAAAAGAATAATTTTTCATACTATAGTTGGTTTGGGTTTTTAGTTTAAATTGTTTTGCCACATTTTGTAGTAGTAGCCTTTTTGGTTTAGTAAATCGTCGTGGGTTCCGTTTTCGATCAGTTCCCCTTTTTTAAACGCCATGATAATATCGGCATTTTTTATGGAATGTAGTTTATGTGCGATCACAATAATTGTTTTCCCCTGTTTGGATAAATCGTCGATTAATTGTTTGATTACCAGTTCCGATTCCGAATCCAGAGCCGATGTGGCTTCGTCGAGGATGATCACTTCCGGATCTTTGTATAATGCTCTTGCGAAAGCAATACGCTGGCGTTCTCCGCCGGACAAATTGGCTCCGAACTCCCCCAGATAAGTGTCAAATCCGTTTGGTAACGATTCGATAAAATCGTAGGCCCCTACTTTTTTACTCACTTCAATAATGCGTTCCATATCCGGGTTTTGATCACCAATCGCGATATTTGAGATAATCGAACCGTCAAAAAGTTCCACATTCTGCGGTACGGTAGTGATCAATTTGTTGATACTGTCTTTTGCAATATATTTCAGATCGTAATTTCCTACCGAAATTTTCCCGTCGGTTGGATGATAAATATTCTGAATAAGAGAAGCAATCGTACTTTTTCCGCTTCCGCTTTCTCCGACGATTGCGGTGAATTTTCCTTTTTGGATTTTCAGATTCAGTTCTTTAAAGGTATTTCTTCCGATTTCATAGGAGAAATCTACATTTTTGAATTCGATATCACCCAGATTATTTTTGTTGAGGTTGATGGTTGCTTCCGTTTTTTCCGTATCTAAATCCATGATACCAAATAAACGATCGGCTGCAATCATGGCATTCTGAATCTGAACATTGGTTCCGATTAACTGCGAAGCCGGACCTGTAAAATAGCCGATTACCGAATAGAAAGAGAACAATTCTCCCGGCGTAATTTGTCCGTCGATGGCATAATGCGTCCCGGCCCATAACAAAATCACAGTAAAAATGCGCGATACAAACTCGGTTGAAACCCTGGAAAAAATACTGTTAATACCGGAAGTGTAAATACTTTTTAGAAGATCGATAAAACGCAATTCCGTTTTATTTTTGGAGAAATCTTCCAGTGATAACCGTTTTATCGTTCCGATATTTTTAATGGACTCCACTAATTGTGCTTCCAGCATGGCATTTTTTTCCATCACCTGACGTTCTGCTTTTTTATTCAGATTGTTGACGATAAAATATATGATCACATAAACCGGAATAATCAGGGAAACAATTAAGGCCAATTTCCAGTAATAAGTATACATAAAGATAAAAGAGAAAATCACGATCAGGATATTTACGGATACACTTAGCGCCGTTTCGTTGATCAACAAACGAATTTTAACGGCATCACCAATCCGGGACATGATTTCACCGATACGCATCGTGTCGAAGAACTTTTGCGGCATGGTGAACAAATGCTTGTAATACCCCAGAATTAAACGGGAATCCAGTTGCTGACTTGTTTTAAGCAGGAAAAAATCCTTTAATGCACCAAACGTAAATTGCAACAGGATGCAGCCCAAAACGATAACACTCATCAGGTTTAACAGACTTTTGTTTCCGCTAACCAATACGAAATCGGTAATTTTCTCTACATAGATAGACATCGAAAACCCGAGTAAAGTGTAGATGACCGCACCGATAAATGCCTGAATCAGGATGTATTTATGTGGTTTTAATAAGAACGTAATGCGTTTTAGGTTTGAAATTTTTTCGTTTCGTTCCTTAAAAATATCTTCATCCGGAATCAGGATCAGAAAATATTCGGTGGACATTTCCTTGAATTCCTCGTGTGATTTTTTTTCAATTTTTCCGGAAGCCGGATCCATGATCTGGATATACTTATCGGTTACTTTGTAAATCACTACATAATGTGGGAATTCGTGTTCTTCGTGTTTAATAATCACATGGGCAATCGCCGGAAGCGGAATGTCTTTGATACTGTCGAAAGAAGCTTTTACGCCTTTTGCAAGAAACCCCAATTTAATAGCTGCTTCGCGTAATCCCAAAAGGGTAGTTCCTTTTTGACTCGTACTGGCGTATTGTCGGATACGAGCGATTGGCAGGCTCAGGTTATAGTGTTCGGCAACTGATGCCAGACAAGTGGCGCCACAGTCGCTGAAATCGTGTTGTTTTATAGCAATCTTATTCATTTTTAATACTGTTATAAGGGTTTAACCAATCTTCAATTTCATCAAATAATAACTGGAACATACTTCTCTTGGTCAGAAAAAAACGACTCGTTAGTGTCATTCCTTTTTTCAGTTTTCCTTCCGAACCGTTTTTCAGATACAAACTTTTTTTAGCAATCGAGCTTCTGATCTTATATACCGGTGTATCGCTGATAAAAACCACGTCTTTTCCGACATCGATAATTTCTCCGGTTGCAAATCCCCATTGATTGGAGTTGTAGGCATCAATCTGGTATTTTACGTTTTCTCCTTCTTTGATAAATCCGATGTCCGAAGGCGATACATAGGTTTCCACGATAATATCTTTATCGGGTGAGATTTCGGCAATCACATTCCCGGGTGTTACGGTACTTCCTTTGCTGATTCCCTGTACGTTAAGTAATTCCCCGCTAATTGGAGCGATCAGGACATACGTTTTTTCTTCTTCACGTAACTGATTGGAATTCGAGTGGATATTGGTAACGGACTGTAAATAATCGGTTAGTTGTTTTTGCCAACCTAATTCAGCCTGTTTGATGATATTTACCCGGTCATTTTTCAATTTGTTTAATTCCAACAGGGTTTTTTCGTATTCGGCTTTGGCAATGATTTGTTTGTTATACAAACGGTCGGCACGGTCGAATTCGGCTTGCGAAGTTTTGATCACAACATCAATATTGTACAGCTCCTGTTCGTGTTTCAGGTATTCTTTTTTGTATTGTTCGGTTTTCAGTGCGCCGTAATTTCTTTTTAAAAGGTGACGTAGATCCGTGATATAATCTCGGTACTCGCTGGTTTGTACATTATTTAGGCGCCCTTTTTCTTCAATTATTTTGTGATCAATTACAAGTAAGGTATCACCGGCCTGTACTTTTTTATTTTCTTCCAGTCGGGAAAAGACTACGCGCCCGCTAGCCGGAGCATATAAGGCTGCTTTTTTCTCCTGTGGAATAATTTGTCCACGGCTAGTCGTATACAAATCGACATAGATAAAAGGAGTGGCAATAATGATACTAAACAGGGTAACAAAAATGGCCCAGAAAATAATGTTGGTTTTTTTGTTGTGTTTTGCAATATGATATTCTACCGTACTTTTTAGAATATCCTCCGGAAAAATGTTTTGGTCGTTCATAGCGCTATTAAGTTTTGAGTTGGACTTAACTGACCTTTTCGCTTAAAAAATTCAGTGTTCATAATCGTGTGGGTTTTGATCCAAAACAACGAATAATATATAGCGTACACAAGTGAAGGAACCCGAAATTTATAAAAAATGACTGGTTTTTAAGGTTGTAAAATGTTGTTTTACAATATGTTATATTGTTTAGGGTTTTGAAAAGCTGCTTTTGAAAGCATACAGCGAAAAAGGAAGAAAGTTGTCCTTCCGAGAGGGAAAGAGGTGCAAAAAAGCGCACCTAAAAAAGGAATAAAAAGCTGTTTTTTGACGAATTATATCGGAAGTCTGTCCAATTGTTTTTCGATTTTTTGAAAAACTTTTTTAATGGGTCTGGATTCTTTAAAGCGGTATCCGATAAAAAAATCGAATCCAATACGGCTACTGATAAACTCCGTATTCAGTTCGTTGATGTAGTTAAAATTCCGGTAATTCGCTTTGAAGCCGGAAAAGAAGTTACTGTTGTTAAAGCCCAAAGCGAGGTTGGCATCAATGTTAATATTAATACCTTGCGAATTTTTTTCCAACTCCTGACTGCTTTGATTGTTGAGGTAAAAGTTTTTGGAATGATTATAACCGATTCCGGGATGTAATCCGGCTGTGGCAAACCATTTTTTATCCAACACAAGATTGTACATATAGCCGGCCTGAACGATCACATCATAGGAATAAATCTTATCGATAAAAAGTTTACTGGAGTTATCAGCATTGGTTTCCAGTGTATTGTAGGCATAATAAATGCTTGGAATAAAAGAACCGGTACTCTGCATTTGCCGTTCGGTTTGCGATTCGTAGGCGCGGTAGGAAAAATTCCGATTTACAATAAAGAATGTTTTTCCTCCATAGGTGTTCACTTTCATCTGCGGGAACGCTTCGATCAACTCGTCGTTTTCCGGAGAAACGAGATAATAACCCTGTACGTTTTTATAGATAATTTCCTGTCGCAGTCGATCGGAATAGAAAAACTTAAAACCCAAATCCAAAATTAAGGTATTTCCTTTAATGGCATTGTCGTTATTACCCGGAAAGAAACTGGGCGAAAAAGAAACCGTAAGCCCCAAAAACCGATAGTCGAACGAAAAACGGAGCTTAAAAATCTCATTCGGAATAAATTTATTTTCCGATTTTTCCTTGACATTGCGGATATACAGATTGTTGATATCGGAATCGACATTCAGCTTGCAAATCATCTTAGTTGCATAATTGACACGATACAGTGTATCATACTTTTGCGCAACGTCACGATAGATGGTATCATTTTGTGAAAAAGCAAAAGTCGACAGGAACATGCAAAGTCCGATGAAAGCAAGTTTTTTAAAACGCATCGATTAGAGGGGGATAGTTAACGTGTCGGTCATGAATCGATTAAAGCCCGCAAGTTACGAAAAACTATTTTAGCCAGTCCACAGGTGTTTTTAAAACGGAAAGCAACTGTTCTTCGGGACTATCTTTTTCCGGGTGATGATCGTAAATCCACTGTACATGTGGCGGTAAGCTCATGAGTATACTTTCGATACGGCCATTGGTTTTTAGTCCGAACAAGGTTCCTTTATCGTGAACGAGGTTAAATTCCACATAACGTCCCCGTCTGATTTCCTGCCAGGTTCTGTTTTCCGGTGTATAATCCAGCGTTTTGCGTTTTTCAACAATCGGAAGATAGGCCTCCAAAAAGCTATTTCCGACTTCAGTCACAAAAGCATACCAATTGTCCATTGACATGGTTTCGGTGGCTTTACAATGATCAAAGAAAAGTCCGCCAATTCCTCTGGCTTCCTCGCGATGCGCATTCCAAAAGTAGGCATCGCATTGTTTTTTAAACTGATCGTAAAACGTTGGATTGTGTTGATCACAAGCTGTTTTACAAACCTGATGAAAATGTCGGGCATCTTCTTCAAACAGATAATATGGCGTCAGATCCTGTCCACCACCAAACCACTGGTTGATAACGTTTCCGTCTTTATCATACATTTCAAAATAACGCCAATTGGCATGAACCGTTGGCACCATCGGGCTTTTTGGATGAAGAACCAAACTCAGACCACAGGCAAAAAAATCGACGTCACCGACATTAAAATACGCTTGCATCGCCGCAGGAAGTGGTCCGTGAACGGCAGAAATATTAACACCGCCTTTTTCGAATACGTTACCATTTTCGATCACACGGGTTCTGCCGCCTCCACCTTCGGGACGTTCCCAGATATCCTGGTGAAAAACAGCCTTACCGTCGGCTTTTTCCAGAGCCGCCGTAATGGAATCCTGTAAATTTTGTATGTAGGTATAAAATTGTTCTTTCATCATTATAATTTATAAACCAGCATCAAGCCACCGCGATACGGAAGAAACTCGCCGCTTTTATTGTATTTCTGAGCCCCATCAATTCGCTCATGTGTTGTTATGGTATAGCCTTTGTAAAAACCCTGATGATTTCCTCCGCCTAAAAATAATTCCAGGCTAAAATGATCATTTATCGGATACAGGTAACCAATAGTCGCTCCCATCATTACGCCAATACCTTCCTGATAATAATCCATATTACGGTAATCCCATTTCTGGATTTTATATTGACTTCCTCCAACGTGTGCGCCAACAAAAAAACCTTTGTTGCTATCTTTGGTGTAATAGCGGACTTCTGCAAAAGCCAGTGTAAATTCCATCGGACCACCTTTAAACGATTTCCAGAAAGAAGCCGTAGCATCAAACTGAAACGTCATTTTTTCACCGATTTTGGTTTCGATACCAAAATTTGGAATGGCAGCCAATGCCGTGGCAACATTTCCTTTAATACGTGTCTGGCCGAAAGTAACCGAAGTTATCAGGCAAACCAATAACAGGTAAAGCTTGTTTTTGTATGTCACGGGGAAAGGGGATTTATAAGGGGATACTCTTTTTTATTTTTGGTATTCTTTTACTGCTTCTACAAACGCTTTGGCATGATCAACCGGGATGTTTGGTAAAATACCATGCCCAAGGTTCACGATATATTTGTCTTTTCCGAACGCATCGATCATCTCGTGTACCATTTTTTTGATGGTTGGAATAGGCGATAACAAACGCGAAGGATCGAAGTTTCCTTGTAAGGTGATGTTTCCGCCGGTTAGGTAACGTGCATTTTGTGGCGAACAAGTCCAGTCAACGCCCAAAGCGGAAGCTTTACTTCTGGCCATTTCGTTTAAGGCAAACCAACATCCTTTTCCAAAAACAATTACCTCGGTATGCGGTGCTAAAGCTTCTACAATCTGGTTGATATATTTCCAGGAAAATTCCTGATAGTCGACCGGCGAAAGCATTCCGCCCCAGCTATCAAAAATCTGAACGGCATTTACTCCGGTTTTAACCTTTTCGATCAGATAGGCAATCGTAGTATCGGTAATTTTCTGGAGTAAAGTATGTGCCGCTTCCGGTTGCGAAAAGCAAAAACCTTTGGCCGTATCGAAACTTTTCGAACCTTTCCCTTCTACTGCATAACAGAAAATTGTCCACGGCGAACCGGCGAACCCGATCAACGGAACTTCGTTGTTTAGCATTTCTTTGGTCAGTTTGATGGCGTCCATCACATAGCCTAACGATTCCTGAATATCCGGATTGTAAACTTTTGCCACATCGGCAGCCGAACGAATCGGATTTGGGATAATCGGCCCAAGATTGTCTTTTAGTTCTACATCAATTCCCATTGCTTGCGGAACGACAAGGATATCCGAAAAAAGGATCGCTGCATCCGGTTTTACAATACGGATCGGCTGAACGGTTATTTCAGCAGCCAATTCGGGAGTTTTGCAACGGGTGAAAAAATCATACTTGTCGCGCAATGCCCGGAATTCCGGTAAATAACGACCCGCCTGACGCATCATCCATACCGGTGGTCTTTCCACGGTTTCTCCTTTTAAAGCTCTTAAAAATAAATCGTTCTGTATCATAATCTGTTGTTTTGAACAATCGTCTAACCGATTGCTTATTTTTTTATTTTAAATATATTGACAATGGTGTGGTTTACAATGTCGGTATCATCCCATTCCATACCCAATTCACTGAAAATGTCTTCCCGTTCCTGATCCGACGGACTCACATAGGCGAAAAGGGATTTGATTTTCATTGTGTCAAAAGCCGTTTTAATACAATGTTGTAAGGCTTCTTCGGCATAACCTTTATCGCGGAATTTCGGAAGGAGTGCATAACGAAGTACCACTTTATGAGGATCGTTCGCATCGGGTTCCAATCCGCATTGTCCGATAATAGCGTTATTTTTTTTATCAACCAGAATGTGTAAACCTCCGGATTGTTGTTCGTATCGTAAAAATTGCTCGTCAAACCATTGTTTACAGGCTTCTTCGGGTGCTTTTCCGGCATTATAAAATTCGATGGCTTCGGTATCGTGATGATAGGGTAGCCAGCTTTCGAAATCCGATGGAGTCAGTTTTCGGAATACTAAGCGATTCGTTTCCTGATTTTCTAAAAGATAATTCATGACGATACGGGTTTAAAGTAATTAAGACATTGAATTATCGTGTTTTCAATGGTAGGCTGATTGGCAATAATACGGTTTTGCGTGGTATTTTCCAATGCTTCAGCGGTTGTTGTTCCGATGCAAAAGCATATTTCGTCGGTAATCGTATTTTCTTTTAAATAACTTTCGACACCCGACGGACTAAAAAACAAGATGCCGTTGGTTTTGGGTTTTATCAGATGCGGCGTGAGAATGGTTGCATATACGGTCACTTCGTTAAAAGGTATTCCGGCCTGATGCAAGGCTTCCGGTAGCGTATCCCGACGTAAGTTACCATTAAAAAAGGTAAAACTCGCTTGCGGATGATGTTCCGTAATATAATCGGCCAACTCGGCGGCATATCCGGTACAGGCAATTACCTTGAAACCGTTTGCTTCGAGTAAGGCTTTGGTTTTGATGCCAACGCAAAAAACGTCTTTATGTTGTAAGGTTGTCAGATCGGCGTGTTTCAGCACACTATGTACCGCATTCTGACTGGTAAATAGCAGGGAATCGTGAAGCATTGGCATTGAAAAAGGCAAGTCTTCCGTTTTGATAAAATCCGATTCGATAACCGCAAAACCGGCATTCAGCAGGTATTGCTTCTGGTTGGACAGAAGTTTTTTGGTGCTGATAATACGAATCGTTTCCTGCATTATTTTTGCAATGTTTTTTTGATAAGCGCCATCAGGACACTTCCACCATTATCCAACACTTCGCGAGCGGCTTTTTGACCGAGTTCGCGGTATTCGTCCAGGGAAACGACTTTTTCAATTTCGTGTTTTTCGGTTCCGTCCAGCGAAAATAAAACCCCGTTAAAGATGATGGTGTTTTCGGAAACGGTTGCCAAAGCACCGATCGGAGCGGTACAACCACCTTCCAGTTCCCGTAAAAACTGTCGTTCGATATGCGTGCAGATTTCGGTTTCGTTATGATTTAATTGGGCTACGGCCTCACGACAAAAAGCGTCATTTTCCATAGCAACAACAACCATCGCGCCCTGAGCGGGAGCAGGAGTCATCCAGTCCAGATCGATATAGGTATCGGGTTTCAGATTGATCCGTTCCAGTCCGGCTGCGGCAAAAACAGCACCGTTCCAGTTGTTGTCGTGTAATTTTTGCATACGGGTGTTTACATTTCCGCGTAAATCGACCACTTCGTGCGTTGGGTATTTATGAAGCCATTGTGCTTTACGGCGAAGGCTCCCGGTGGCAATAATTCCATTGCCGTTTAAAAAATCAAGGTTTCCTTTGTGGACTAAAATATCAACGGTATTCGCGCGTTCCAAAACGGCGGCCTGTACAATTCCTGTTGGAAGTGCTGTGGGAACGTCTTTCATCGAATGAACGGCAATGTCTACTTCACCTTTAATCATCGCGATGTCGAGCGTTTTGGTAAAAATACCGGTGATGCCCAATTCATACAAAGGTTTATCCAAAATAATGTCGCCTGTAGATTTTACGGCGACAATTTCAGTAGGGTATCCTAAGTCGTTTAGTTTTTTGGCCACGGTGTGCGCCTGCCATAACGCCAGCTCACTGTCACGCGTACCAATACGTATTGTTTTATTCATTTTTAGCAGTTTCTATCTGGAAAATTTTTTCAATCCATTCGATACTTTCGTCGACCATGGTATTGTTGTCTTTCAGATGATTGGCAAAATGGGTGGTTATCTTCTGTATAATGCGGGTACTGATAATTTCCGCCTGCTCCTCGTCGAAGTTGTCGAATTTTTTGCGTTGAAAATTCAGTTCACTTTCTTTAATCGTGTTAAGTTTTTCTTTTAACGCGTGAATGGTTGGTGCAAACTTTCGGGCTTTGGTCCAGTTAAAGAATTCTTCTTTTATTTCTTCGATAATGGCCTCGGCTGCCGGAATGTGTTTTTTGCGGTTTTCCAATGTCTCATCGGTCATTTGCGAAAGATGATCCATATGAACCAACGTCACATCCGATAATTCTTTTACATTGTCGTGTACATTTTTGGGTACCGATAAATCCAGGATCAACAACGGTTTTTTCAGATTCAGGATGGCTTTATCGATCGTTGGATTTTGTGCTCCGGTAGCAACAACAAGCACATCGGCTTTTTGAATTTCCAATTGCAGGTCGGCATAATCTTTTACGATCAGGTTGAATTTCCCGGCAATTTTCTCCGCTTTGTCTTTGGTTCTGTTGATCAGTGTAATATGATCATTTTTGGTGTGTTTAACCAGATTTTCACAGGTATTCCGTCCGATTTTTCCGGTTCCAAACAATAAAATGTTTTTCGAACTGATGTCCGGAACATTATTCATAATATATTGTACGGCGGCAAACGAAACGGAAGTAGCACCGGAACTGATTGCGGTTTCATTTTTGATACGTTTGCTGGACTGGATTACAGCGTTGATCAAACGTTCCAGAAAATTATTAACCAATGTATGATTTTTAGATTCGATAAAAGCATTTTTCAGCTGACTGATAATTTCGAAATCACCTAAAATCTGACTATCCAATCCGGTTCCCACACGAAACATATGGTTAATGGCCTCGTTATTTTTATAAACATAGGCTACTTTCTGAAAATCTTCGATAGTACCCTGGCTGTTTTCGCAAAGTAATTTTATTAACTGAAAAGGATGTTGTGCATAACCGTAAATTTCGGTTCGGTTACAGGTAGAGGTAACGATCATGGCGTCAAGGCCATCGTTTTTAGCTTGAATCAGTAAGTTATCTTTCGCCTGGTAGTCAAGGCTGAATTTTCCTCTCATCTCGGCATCCGCTTTCTTGTAACTCAATCCAACGGCATAAAAAGTTGGATGCTTCGATATCGTATTGTTCTCCATTTTTTCCACTTTAATCTAAAGTTAAACAAAAGTATTACTATCTGATTTATAAAAATAACGCTCAAAGGTCTTTTTGTATCGCTTCGAGATATTTTAAACTAAAATAGGATTGTCTGCTCAAAATCTTTTAAATTTGTAGAGAAATCAATGCCTTACGTAATTTTTATTTGGAATTATTCTAAATAAAGAAAATCCGTGGGTTTTTATTTATATACGAAAAAATACCGCTATGGGTTCTCAGGAAGACATAAAAATTGAAGAAGACTTTTTTTTAATTCGTTTTCAGAATGATACGAATGATGTTGTAAAGTTTGAACGCCCGGTGAACATGGGTTTGATCCAGTTTCATTTCGGACTAAAAGGAAAAGCGAAATTTTTGTTTAATCAGGGGAGTTATGCACTCGATCTGGTTGAGGAAAAATCATTGTTGCTTTACAATCCGCAAAAGGAACTGCCGCTGCATTTAACCATCGAACCGCATTCGTGGGTGGTATCGGTATTGATTTCCATTCAGAAATTCCACGCGTTATTTTCGTCCGAAGCCGAATATATTCCGTTTCTTAGCGATGAAAACCGGGACAAGAAATATTATAAAGAGGAAAATATAAGTCCGTCGATGGCGATTGTACTGAATCAGATTTTTAATTATAACCTGAATCCGTCCATTAAAAAGCTATACTATAAAGGTAAAGGATACGAATTGCTGAGTTTGTTTTTTAACCGAAGCGAAGATCCCGATGCCGAACAATGTCCGTTTTTGATTGACGAAGAAAATGTATTGAAAATCCGGAAAGCCAAAGACATTGTACTGGCCAATATGGCCGAGCCACCCGGCTTACAGGAACTGGCGGATCAGGTAGGGCTTAATCTGAAAAAGCTTAAAATGGGATTTAAACAGATTTATGGCGATTCGGTATACAGTTTTCTATTTGACTATAAAATGGAATATGCGCGAAAATTGCTGGATAGCGGTTCGTATAACGTAAACGAAGTCGGATTGAAAATAGGATATAGTACGGCGAGTCATTTTATTTCGGCTTTTAAAAAGAAATTCGGAACGACGCCCAAAAAATACCTGATGTCGATGAATATCAGTTCCTAATATATAAAGTAATTATAGGAGTATTAAAAAAAGAGATTAATATAAACCATGAAATAGTTCGCAAGCCGATAATTTTGCGAAAAAAAGATTTATGAAAGGAGTATTGTTAGTAAACCTGGGTTCGCCGGAAAGTCCGGAACCGAAAGATGTAAAGCCGTATCTGGATGAATTCTTAATGGATAAATATGTAATCGATGTACCTTTTTTACTGCGTGCCTTATTGGTAAGAGGTATTATCCTGAGAAAGCGTCCGGAGCGTTCGTCGGAAGCCTATAAAAAAATATGGTGGGAAGAAGGTTCGCCTTTAATTGTGCTTTCCAAACGTACGCATAAAAAAGTACAGGAAAGAGTAGAACTTCCGGTAGCATTGGCCATGCGTTATGGAAATCCTTCTATTTTGAGTGGTTTACAGGAATTGGCCGATAAAGGCGTTACAGAAGTACTATTGTTTCCGCTATATCCGCAACATGCGATGGCATCGACAACGACCATTTTGGTGTTGGCCGAAGAATTACGCCAAAAGCATTTCCCGCAAATGAAGTTTACGATCGTACCGGCTTTTTACAATAAAAAGGATTATATCCAAAATCTGGCCGATTCGATTAAAAAGCATCTGGAAGGTTTTGAATACGATCAGTTGTTGTTTTCGTACCATGGAATTCCAGAGCGTCATATCCGTAAAACCGATGTGACCAAATCGCATTGTAAAATTGACGGAAGCTGTTGTAATACACCATCACCGGCACACGAATTCTGTTACCGTCACCAGTGTTTTGAAACGACAAGACAGGTTGTGGAACTATTAAATATCCCCAAAGAAAAATACAGTCAGACGTTTCAGTCGCGTTTGTCAGGAGACAAATGGTTGGAACCGTATACCGACATTGAGATCAATAAAATGCCGGAAAAGGGCATTAAAAATCTGGCCGTTGTAACGCCGGCTTTCGTAGCCGATTGTTTGGAGACGCTGGAAGAAATTGCTATGGAAGCCAACCATCAGTTTAAAGAACACGGCGGCGAAAACTTTTTGGCGATACCGTGTTTAAACGACGACGATAATTGGGTTGACACGATGAGCAACTGGATTAAAGACTGGTCTAAAAATTAACGCCATTTAGATGGAAGAATATTATAATTATATAAAGTCCCTGCATCTCATCTTTGTAATCACATGGTTTGCGGGGCTTTTTTATATCGTTCGGTTATTCGTTTATCACGCTGAGGCAAAAGATAAACCGTCGCCGGAAAAAGAAATACTGATCAAACAGTATCAATTGATGTCCTACCGTTTGTGGTATATTATCACCTGGCCTTCGGCTATATTGGCAAGTATTTTTGCTTTTTGGATGTTGTTTTTTACAACGCTGGGCAATGCCTGGTTACAAATGCCGTGGATGCATGTAAAATTGGGATTTGTGTTCCTGTTGTACCTGTATCATTTAAAATGCCATCAGATTTTCCTGCAATTGCAACGAAATGAAATTCGCCATACGTCGGCTTTTTTTAGAATATGGAACGAAGGCGCGACGCTTATCCTGTTTGCGGTAGTGTTTTTGGTTATTTTAAAAGATGCGCTGAATTGGATTTATGGCGTAATCGGAATTTTTGTATTTTCGATCCTACTCATGTTAGGGTATAAGCTGTACAAACGAATTCGGGAAAGAAACCAGTCATAAATGTTCAAAGATTTCAAAATAACGCAATTATCATTACAAGTCCGGATTTTTTTCTCGATGATTTGTCTTACGCTGATTGCGTCAGTTTTGATCGCTACCGTCTCGATTTATCAGTTCCGAAAAGAAGCCCGGATTTACCATCAGGACCGATTGGAACGGAAAGAAGATGCGATTACGCAGCATATCAATTATATCCTTTCTACGACAACCTATCCGCTAACAACGGAAAATCTGCCGTTAATTTTTAAAGACAAAATCCAGGAATTGGCCAATATCCATGCGCTGGAAATCAATATCCACGATCTGAAAGGAAACCTGCTGATTTCGTCCAAAGGAAACTTTTCGATCGATAGTCTGGCGCGTCCCATATCGCCAATCATTTTAAAAATCATACAATCGTCAACAAGCAAACGTTTTGTCGACTTGCGACAGATAGACGGGCAACGGTACCGTTCGTCCTATAGTTATCTGAAAGACACCAAATTCAAACCGTTGGGTATTCTGAATTTACCGTATCCGGAAGAAACCAGTTTCTACGAAAATGAGGTGAAAAATTTCCTGATCCGTTTTGGACAGGTTTACTTTTTTATGTTGCTCACCTCCATTATGCTGGCGTATTTCCTGTCGAGCTATATCACCAAATCCTTACAGGCGATTAGTGAACGAATTTTTGACACCCGTTTTAATAAGAAAAACGAAAAAATACCGATAGAAGCCTCCAGTAGTAAAGAAATTATTTCCCTGATTACGGCCTATAACGGAATGGTAGACAAGTTGGAAGAAAGTGCGGTCAAGTTGGCGCAAAGTGAACGGGAACAAGCCTGGCGTGAAATGGCCAAACAGGTGGCTCATGAAATTAAAAATCCATTGACACCAATGCGTCTTACGGTTCAGAGTTTCCAACGCAAATTTGATCCGAACGACCCGAATGTCAATCAAAAAGTAGACGATTATTCAAAAACATTAATCCAGCAAATCGATACGATGAGTTCGGTAGCTTCAGCTTTTTCGAACTTTGCATCGATGCCGGCGCAGCAAAACGAAACCCTCGATGTAGTAAAAGTCGTCCGACTGGCGCTGGATATTTTCAACGAATACTATATTTATTTTGAAGCCGAACAGGAAGAAATTATTACTAAAATCGACCGGACACAATTAATACGTATTATTACGAATCTGGTTAAAAATGCGATACAGGCGATTCCGGAAACCGAGCCGGAACCAAAAATTGAAGTAAAGGTTTACAAAGAGAACAACAATGCTAAAATTATTGTTAAAGACAATGGTGTAGGCATAAGTATGGAGCATAAAAATCGTATTTTCGAACCAAAATTCACAACTAAAACCAGTGGTATGGGATTAGGATTGGGAATTATTAAGAATATTGTAGAGAATTATCACGGAACCATTACCTTCCAGAGCGAAGATAGAAAAGGGACCGTGTTTTTGGTAACATTACCAATCATAAACACCTAAAAATCAGATTATGAACTACGAGAACATTTTAATTGAAAGAGAAAACGGAATCGCGGTAATCACGATTAACCGTCCTACGAAGTTAAACGCCCTTAATAAGGCAACAATAGAAGAATTACACAAAGCTTTTAAGTCAGAAAATGAAGATCGATCGATAAAAGTAATCATTATCACGGGTAGTGGCGACAAGGCCTTTGTTGCCGGAGCGGATATTTCGGAATTTGCTAATTTTTCAATTAAAGAAGGTGGAAGACTGGCAGCTCAGGGACAGGAAATGCTTTTCGATTTTGTTCAGAATATGGAAACCCCGGTTATTGCGGCAGTAAACGGATTTGCATTAGGCGGTGGATTGGAACTGGCAATGTCGGCTCATTTCCGTATTGCATCCGACAATGCCAAAATGGGACTTCCGGAAGTATCTTTGGGTGTAATTCCGGGTTATGGCGGAACACAACGTTTACCACAATTAATTGGAAAAGGACGTGCCATGGAAATGATTATGACAGCCGGAATGATCGATGCGCCAACAGCATTAAGCTACGGATTGGTGAACCATGTGGTACCACAAGCGGAATTACTGGATCTGGCTAAAAATATTGCCGGAAAGATTACTAAAAATTCAAGTGTGGCGATCGGAAAAGCAATTCAGTCGGTAAATGCCGGATTTGAAGAAGGCGTAAATGGTTATCATACGGAAATCCGTGCATTCGGAGAATGTTTCGGAACCGAAGATTTTAAAGAAGGAACAACGGCTTTCTTAGAAAAAAGAAAGGCTGCTTTTCCAGGGAAATAATTGGAGATAAAAAAGAGGAAAGAATAAAGATAAAAAAGCCCTTGTCAGTATTGATAAGGGCTTTTTTTAATGATGATACTTATTTCTTTAATCTATACAATTTGTAGGGGTATCATTCGATCAAAAAGAAGTGCACTATCGCGGACCATATACAGAAGTGTAGAATTTGGTTTTCAATTCATGAAAAGTCGCTTTGGTTTTTACATCGGTATTATATTCACACCATGAAAGACTAACATCTCTTTTAAGCTCCGGAGCCCGATCCGGCCATTCACAATATTGAGGGGCATAACCTCTCCAGGGAGCTTCCAGCCATGCATTATGTCCTATTGGGAATCCGGCATAACCATAACCAGCAGCGCCATCAATAATGTTTAGTTGGGTAAACAGACTTTCTCTATAATTTTCGTTAGGTGTCATTTGACCAGAAATATGTCCGTCGATCACAGTATACCATCCGATAATTTGCGTTATAGGAATACCTCCCAAAGCTGAAAAAGCATTCTGTTGGTTACTAAATCTACCCAATATATTTGAAGTATTAAAAATATTCGGAGCTTGTGCAATTACATAAATATAGTAAGGTCTAACGCTATATCGTGTTGTTCCTTCCATATGAGCAGTCAATAACAGATTGTTAATAGCTAAATAACCATAAGAGTCTCTCTCCCAAGATCTGGAGTGTAGATATAGATTCATCTGATCAACGGTCGCTCCCCAATGTTGATAATCGTCATCAAGAACCCCATCTTGAATAATTCCATGCGCTTCTCTTATCTCGTCGGGAGTTCTTATGTCTGCCCGGTAAAACCGGTTTACAAATCCAGGAATTGTACTGAAAATTCTATAGGGATTTGGGTTTCCGGAAGGTACAATATTTCGATTGTAATTCGGATTTTCCCGGGTTTCTACCTGTCGGTATTCTCCACCCTGAAAATGATATCGTACTGCCCTTCTAATATTACTACTGGGGATATTTCCTAAAAAAGCCCACTCATGCTGCTGCTGATATAACGTGATAAGCTGATTGATAGTGCTACTTTGGTCGGTATCAGAAGTAGTTGCTACAAAATGCTCGAACGAGTTTACGACACTATAGGCATTAGAATTAGGGATAATAACATATACCCAGAATTCTTCATTAGGCATTGGTTGTGTAGGATTGGTAACCCAGTTTAATGAGGCTGAGGTCGAAACCCATCCGCTTGGAGCTACGCTTTGTTGATATAAAGACACCCCGGTAACGTGAGCAACGAGGTCATTGTTATGTCCTCTTGGACTAAAACCATTCGCAAATATATCAGAAGGATCTCTGGTATCTCTGCGGTATACTACTGCAGGAGGATCTGTGACATCTCTTTCAGATCTGTCGGTAATTGGTTTTCTATTATCTTTTAGTTTAAAAATAAAATCATGAACCAGCTCACCATTAATGGAAGAATCGGAATAAAGTGTTAAATGTAACTTGTTTTGCCCCGGATATAGTGTGCCTTCCAACTCTTGAATTGTACCGTCATCGGATGTGTATTTGATATAAAACATATCGCCGTCATACTTTATAGAATTTATTTTTCCAGATAATATATTTGCATAAATCTGAACTTTTGGATTGTGAAAAGTTAAAGGCTTTTCATAATGATAACCGTAATCCAGAAAATCTTGCCTTCTATCTCGTCTTCCAGGTTCCAATTTATGCGAAATAGTAGGAGGTATATCAACATCCTTGGCAGAAACCATGGTAATGGTGCTTTTAAATGCTAAATAATAAGAGACGCTGTCAACAGTAAAAACAGCAAGGTTTCCCATTGAATCGGTTCCTTCCCAAATTCCCAATAAATCATCAATTGAGATATTGTCATCGCGATTTTTATTCGTAGGTGTATTGGATAAGAATTTTTCATCCATCTCAAAATCCGAACAAGAACTTAAAATTGCAATAATAAATAAAAGATAGAAATGTTTCATAAGACGAAAATTTATAGATTAATACTATCTACAAATTCTGAAAAAATGAGAAAAAAATCATTTTTCGGGAGTAAAAGTCCCAGTTCGATCTTAAAAGTTCTTTGTTGGGTTTTTAGGGGTTTACTTTTTGCGAACGTATTCTTTTATCGGCATGTTTTTGATGATCACATCAGATAATACTGCGTTGCCATCTTTCACATGTACAAGGGCATACGTAGGGTAGGAAGTAGTATCGCGTACCTGTTCCCGATAAGCTACTTCGGCATCGTAAGCTTTGCTTTCTTCCATATAATAGGTGTTAAAGGGAAACGAAAAGTGAACATTTCCATCAAAAGCATAATTCACTTTGGCGACAACAAAATCATCGGTACTATTTTTATCTTTGGCTTTAACGGCTTTTTTAATAGCGGCAAATCCATCCGTATCTTTAGTGAGATAAATATAAACAGGATCGCCACTTTCCCAGGTCGAATCTTTAGATGGAAAGGATTCCAATGTATATTGTAAAGCGATATATTTTCCAACAAACGGATTGTTTGGATCTACCGGAGCGGTTTTAAATTTATAGGCCGTACCTTTTTCGATGGTTTGCTGGTTATCCCAGATCATGGAAGCCGGAACAGCAAGTTGTATCAGGGCAACGATTCCAAAAAGGAGTAAGAGCTGTTTTGTTTTCATGACCTGTTATTTTTTGTTTTCTGTAATAGAATATAATTCGCGTAGAAAAATCCGACACCAACAGCAATAAATAGTAAACCCCGGATGACAAAAGAAATATTGGTGTCAAAAAAGCGACAGATGATCAGTACGGCAATTATCACCAAACCATAATTTAGTATGGTAAAATCGGATTGTTGAGAACCATTTTTGATCAGTAAAGCACCCATTAGTAAAACCACGATATTGGTTAGAATCATTCCGATAAGATTATTGGTCAGCCCTAATAGAAAGATCAGATCAAAAACCAGAAATAGTACCTGGAAACCGTTGATTTGCCGGATGTCTTTTTTCTTTTTTTGAAAATAACGCCCTATCAGAATAAGAGCGGTAATCTGTAGAGACAAAAGCAGTATCAGATCGCTGGTATTGGAATGATTGGCCTGATAAAATTCCAGCCAAAACCATTTTGAACTCAGAATCAGGGACAAAATACTGGTTCCGAGGACACCTAAAATAAGGTAGCCGTTTTTGATAAAACGCTGTTCTTCGAAAAAAGAAAGTGTACCGATATTGTAAAACATCCCGAATAATGAAATGTAAATCAGAAAGCCCAAACGGGAGGTTCCGCTAAAAAAGGCGCCTAGCATAATGGTAATGCTAAACGGAAGCAACCAATGAAAAACCGATGTGATATTTCCTTTCAGATGTTGTTTGCAAAGCTGGTAATAATGCGGTAAAAACAATACGATAAGCAACAGGTATAACCAGGGGTAACCGGATTTGCCATAACCGGCTTCCACACCATAATAAGTCGCAAAAATCAGATGTAATAACGCCAGGCTATTCGAATTTAAAATATAAAGAACCGGAACGGATAGCAATATCCAGGTAAGCAGGAAACTACCCAGATTTCCGGGGATATTGTAAATCTGACTGATCAGGGCAATTGTAGCGCCAATGGCAAAAAATAAAAAGGTTCCGGTGACTTCTTTCCAGACGGTATTTTTTTGTTTTACGATGGCATAACCGGTAAAAAACTGACAAATCACAAGCGGAAGAAAGGCCAGCGTAACTTTAGCGGTTTTAGGGAAATCGTCCCAGTTATGTGCAAAAATCAGAATGATTCCCAGGCCGATCAGAATCGCACCCAATACACCAAAAATGGTTAACAGACTATTCGATTTTGTATCCGGACTATTGCGGTAGTAGTGCTCGATAGCCTTTGCCGTTTCCGGACTGATGATTTGGGCATCAACTAATTTGGGTAATTCTTTGACAATTTTCGAACTCATAACGGGATGATTTACCACTAAAATACGGTTTTTAATCTAAAAAAAGCGCAAAAGAAAAACAGTTTAGTTAGTGCTATTGGCCTGTTTTATGTCACGGGTATTTTTCTGAACAGTGATAGCGGCAAATAAACTTAATACGAATGCCATACCATAAAAGCCTTTTTCGCTTAATGCCAGACTGGCATTCCATAAACCGATAACCAATAAAGTGATGGATGCAATAGTAGAAAACCAACTAATTCCATAATAGATTTCCGTAACCGGAATGCCTTCCATTTTATCCCGTACACTTTTTTGAACCGAAATCACAGAGAATAAACCAAATAACAGTAAAGTAAAATAATACCCTTTTTCATTTAATTGCATCGTTGCATTGGACAATCCGATACAAAAAGCGGTAACACCAATCAGGAGTACGCCCCATGAAGCACCTACAAAAGCGTTACTGGGTTTTTGCATCCCGGTTTTCGGGTTGTTCTGATTTTTAGAAACGGATTCATCGGTGGTTGTTGTTTTAAAATCTTCCATAATTTATTTTGTTTTTTGTTGAGTCAAAATTCCTATAAAAAATAATGCTTTAAAAATCAATTTTTAATAAAAAATGACGATATAAAAATGATTTTAATATCTTTATTCAGATAAACAAACAATCGATATGAATTCTGTTTCCGGAATTATAAATATACTTTCAAGTACTGAAAAAGAAGAATTTGTATCATTTCTTAAAAAGCAAAATAAAAGACATGATACGCATAATATTCAGCTTTTTACGCTTTTAAAAACTGATGATATCATAGAAAAAAATATTGATTATAAAAACAAGCCGGCATTATACGCACTTCGCAAGCGTTTGTATGATAATCTTATTGCATTTATAGCAAACAAACGTTTTGAAAATGATACTTCGGAAGAAAAGATGATTTTAAAATTGCTTATTGCAAGCAAAGCTTTTTTCGAACATAAACAGTACAAACCGGCCTTTAAGACGTTGCGAAAAGCAGAAGAAAAAGCGGTAAAAGGAGAATATTTTAATCTGCTGAATGAAATCTATCATATCGGAATCGAATACGCACATCTGGACAATAAAATTGTTTTTTCGGAACTGGTTGAAAAATACCAACGAAATCAGAAAAAGTTTTTGCAGGAGGAACAACTCAACCTGGGTTATGCATTATTACGGCAGGAATTGTCAAAAATCAAACGCGGCACAGTGGCTTTCGATTTTCAGAAAACAATCCAGTCAACGATCGAACAATTTAATATCTCGCTAAAAGAAATTCTAACGTTTAAATCGCTGTATCAAATCCTTTTTATTGCCAATGAATATGCTGCGCTCCTTAACGATTATTATCAAATCGAACGCTTTGTAAGTAAAAGTTACCTTTTTATTCAGTCCAAACAGGAACAGGCAGACCGACATTTGTTTTATCATATTCAGATACTGTATTTTATTGCCAACATGCTTTTTAGGAATAAAAAATTTGCCGAAGCAGCGACATATCTGGATAAGATGGAAATGACAATGCAAAAACAGGACAAGGTCTATTTTGAACGGTTTTACTGCCGACTCCAATTACTGCGATGTCTTACGGATAATTATTCCGGAAATGCAGTAGCTGCAATTGCACGGGCAGAAAGTGTTTTGAAAACACATAAAGGAGTGGATATTTCTGAAATACTGGATTTGCAGTTAAGTCTGGCGGTGTTCAATTTCCAGCAGCTTAATCTGAATCGGGTACAGCAAATCTTTAAAAACTTTAACCATACCGACACCTGGTATGAAAGCAAGCAAGGTATAGAATGGACGATCAAAAAGAACCTGATCGAAATTTTATTACATGTTGAATTAAAAAATCTGGATTACGTACAGTCCCGGTTAAATAGTTTTAAAAGGCGGTATAAGAAATACCTGTTGGAAATTAAAGAAGAACGCGTCCATGCATTTCTTTTGTTGGTAGAAAAATACCTGAACGCGCCCGAAAGCTTTGCGTCTTTGACGTTTAGAAACCAGGTTAAAAATGCTTTTCAATGGAAATCATACCGTAAAGAAGACATTTTTGTAATGAGTTTTTATGCCTGGTTAAAAGCAAAGATTGAAAAAACGGATATTTATACGGTCACACTGCAATTGGTACGCGAAAGCTGATTATTTCTCTCCGTCCCATTCGGCATAAAACTGCGATAAAAAGCCTTCCATATAGTGATGGCGTTCCAGTGCAATTTTTTTACCGGTTTCGGTATTCATACGATCTTTTAATAACAATAATTTTTCGTAAAAATGATTGATCGTCGGCGCTTCCGTTTTTTTGTATTCCTCTTTCGACATATTGAGGTTTACCGGGATATTCGGATTGTGTAAGGTTCTGTTTTTAAAACCACCGTAATTAAACGCACGGGCAATTCCGATGGCACCAATGGCATCCAGTCGGTCGGCATCCTGAACAATATCCAGTTCTTTCGAATGGAACTTGCGATCGAAATTTCCGCCTTTAAACGAAATGTTTTCAATAATGTTGATCACATGCTGTATTGTTTCTTCCGGCGCCTTTTCACTTTCCAGAAAAGCACGCGCCATTTTTGGTCCAACCGTTTCGTCTCCATTGTGAAACTTACTGTCGGCCACATCATGTAATAAAGCACCGAGTTTTACCACGGCAAGATCGCAGCTTTCACCCTGAGCGATTAATAGGGCATTTTTGTAAACCCGTTCGATATGGAACCAGTCGTGTCCGCCTTCGGCATTTTCAAGTTGTTTTTTTACAAAAAGGATAGTGTTGTCAATTAGACTACTCATAATCGGTATAATTTAAAAATCCTTCCGGTTGCGAAAGGATTTTTGAGATGTTACATTATTTTATAATAGCCGGTTGTACCCATTTAAAAACATGCGGTTCCTGAGTAACAACCATCCTTTCGGCGATACGTGTCATTCGGGCCGGTAATTTCATTAAATAGTCACGGGCTTTTTCGGCTTCATCGTTCAAACCGGTAATTTTATCAATCTCCCATTTTTGAATCAGTTTCTGAAGGATATCGATATAGTCCATAGCAGTATACACACCAATACGTTGTGCCGATTCAGAAAATTGCTCGAAAGCACTACCGATTCGTTCACCCGATTCGCGGATAAGATGCGCCGGCATCGTGATTTTTTGTTTCATCATATAATGGAACGCCATCATCATCTCATTTGGATCCACTTTAAAGATACGATTGACAAACTCGCTATAAGCATGGTGGTGACGCATTTCGTCTCCGGCAATCATTTTACAGATTTTAGAAAGTTTATGATCACCAAATTTTTTAGCAATCTGAGCCACACGGTTGTGCGATACATAAGTTGCTAATTCCTGAAAGCTTGTAAACACAAAGTTTTTATACGGATCACGGTCGGTTCCCGGATCGAAACCATCGGTAATCAAATGCTGCGTGGTGATTTCCACTTCACGCATATTCACACGTCCGGAAAGGTACAGGTATTTATTTAAAAGATCACCGTGTCGGTTTTCTTCACCGGTCCATTGACGGATCCATTTGGACCATCCGTTGTCCGGGTGTTGTGACACACCTTCCACATCCATCAACCAGGATTCGTAAGTGGGAAGTGCCTCTTCGGTAATGGTATCGCCAACCAGAACCACCCAAAAATCATAGGGTAACTCTTTTGCGATTTCACGTAATTCGGTTACTTCATCAAGAAAGGATTCTTTTTCGGAATTGGGCAATAAATCTGTTGGCTGCCATATTTTTTCTATTGGCAACAGATATTGCTCGACAAAACTGTCGATGTTCTTTTCCAGAAATTGCATCACTTCCAGACGTACATTTTTTATTGACATAATCTTAGTGTTTTATTCCCTGAACCACTGCATTTTCGGTCTTTTCCATGATTTCCGCAAAGGAATAGTCTTTTACTGCAAAGGGTTCGTGAATAGTGAATTTTAAAGGGTTGCCCAATCCGACCGGGAAAAGCCCGTAACGGACCATTTTCCATGAATTATTGATCGATATCGGAACGATATAGGCCGATGGGGCATATTTGCATAAAATTTTCAAACCGTTTTCGGAAAACTTTTTCGGGACACCGGTTTTACTTCGGGTTCCTTCCGGGAAAATTACAGCCGAACGGTTGTGTTGTTCAATATATTCTGCCAGGTTTTTAATTGTTGGCAAAGCCTGTTTCGGATCTTTCCTATCAATAAGAACGGAACCACCGTGTCTTAAATTGTATGAAACGCTTGGAATTCCGCGGCCTAATTCTTTTTTACTCACAAATTTAGGATGGGAACGGCGCAGGTACCAGATAATACCAATGATGTCATACATACTTTGATGATTGGCCACAAAAATCACCGGTGCATTTTTCGGAATGCGTTCGCGGTGTTCAAAGGTATATGTAGTGCCAAGCAGATTGGTACACTTGGTTAACAGAAAATTCAGGTAATCCACACTTTTCTTATGCGCCTGATAACCAAAAACATTCAGGCAGATCCATTGGATCGGATGAAAAATCACCAGACATAATCCGAAACACAGATAGTAAATAACGGATAACGGATAAGAAACTATTTTTTGCATCATTGGTGGCTATTTCGCGCAAAGATAAATAATCAATAAATAAAAAAACCACGCTTTAACGTGGTTTCTATTATTTTATATAACAAAATTAACAGTATTCGTTATAAGCGTCTTTTAAATTTTCGGCAATCATCTCTGCCGGGCGACCTTCGATGTGGTGACGCTCCAACATATGCACCAATTCTCCGTTTTTAAACAACGCCATACTTGGTGATGAAGGCGGGAATGGGAACATGTGCTGACGGGCTGCATCAACGGCATCTTTATCTACACCGGCAAAAACAGTGATCAATTGATCTGGTTTTTTACCGTTATCAAGGCTCATTCGAGCTCCCGGACGTGCATTTCGAGCCGCACAACCGCAAACCGAATTGACCACTACCAAGGTAGTTCCTTCTTTCGAAAGGGCGTTTTCTACATCCTGGGCACTATATAATTCCTGAAAACCAACGTCTGATAATTCAGCACGCATTGGTTTTACCATTTCTTCTGGATACATAACAATTCTTTTTATGATGTTTAGTGTACAAAGTTACAAAGTTTTACCGTATTTCAGAATCATCCGATTCATAAAGATTTGTTATTGTATTCCGGGTCATTTGGACTGAAACAATAAAGGTCCACAAGGGACCTTTATTGTTATATGTAATTAAAAGCGATACGTAAGCATACCGGAAATGTTTCTCGGATCGGTTTGATTGATAAACGATGTTCGATAGGCATTATAACCGATCTCGTTAAAGATGTTGTTGATAAACAAACGAACACCCCAATGCTGGTCGAATTTATAAGCAGCTTGAACGTTTACATTCATATAGGCATCGATGTCGAACGGTTTTTGCCCGGGAACGATCCCTTCATGGGTAACCGCTCCGGCCGACCAGTCGTTCATTGGTCTTTTTCCGGTATAGTAGGCTCCGGCACCCAATGAAAGCCCTTTTAAATTTCCGGTAAACGTATAGTTAGCCCAGGCATTAAAAGTATGCTTTGGTGTATTTAATGGCGATGAATTATAAACATAAGCCGTATGTTCTTTGTATTGGGCATCAATATAGGAGTAACCGGTGATCACTTCAAGATTTTCCAGAATTCTACCGGATAATTCCACTTCGATACCTTTACGCTCGTCATTACCTCCTTTTTGATAATAGCCGGTGGCTACCCAGTTTTCATCGTAAACCGGAAGGTTCATGTCTTTGTTGTTGATCTTAAATAAGGTCAGATTAAAACGAAGTCGGTCGTTAATCCAGGTGGTTTTAAAACCGGCTTCAAACTGATCCCATCTTTCGTTACCCAGTTCTTCGCCATCTTTACTTAATAAAGTGGCACTTCTTGGGTTGGAACTATTGGTATAGGAACCGAAAAGGTTAATGTTTCGCGTAGGGGAAATGATAAGTCCGGCCAATGGATTCCAGGCGTCATTGCGTTGTGTTCCCACGGCACTTGATTTGGTGATTTCGACACTGCTATAGCGCAATCCGACAAATGTTTTTAACCATTTGTTCCATGTCATCATATCCTGAACCAATAAGCCCAGTGCTCTTGTTTTGGAATCTTCGGAGCTGCCAAAAGGCAATACACTGTTTGGAGTCGGGTAATTATTCGGAATCGATCCGAAAACATTAATGGTGTCAATCACAACCGATTTGGAATTGGTTGTCGAAACGCTACTGCTGGAATAATCCATACCGGCCTGGAACGTATGTTTTAGAAAACCGGTTTGTACGTCCTGCCCGACTAAATCAAGTTGCAATACATCGTTTACGTCTTTTCGGGTACTGTTGCTGATGGAACGTTTGCGCTCATTAAAGCTTGATGCCAGTTGTGACAGGCTTGCCCCGGTATCGTCAAGTGCCAGATCCGATTTAAAGTAAGCCGCACGTAATGAAAAAGTATCATTTAATTTTCGGTCAACGCGAATCGTATAGGTGGCATTTTTAGTCGAAACACGATCGGATTTAAAGCCCAGGAATTTATCGTGCGGTAAATCATAAATAGCATTTACATCGTTTCCGGCCAGATTAACGGTTCCTAAATCGGGAGTCCGACTATCATCCAGATAATCCATTTCTACGGTAATCGTGGTTTTGTCGTTAGCTTTCCATTGTAATGACGGGTTAAAATATAGTCGTTCGTTGGAAATCATACTTCTGTAGCTATCGCCTCTTTCGTAAGCACCGTTCACACGGAATGCGATTTTTTCGTTGTCATCGATAGGACCATACACATCAAAGGTAGGGCGGAACAAACCCCAGCTTCCCCCGCGAAGAGAAACCTCTCCGCCTGAGTGGAATTTTGGTGTTTTCGTAACGATATTGATCACACCACCCGGACTTCCCAAATCGGTTGCAACACCTTGTGTAATGGCAGCGGTTCCTTTTAATACCTGGATATTATCGATACCACTGGCATCGGTTAAAATGCCGACACCACGGAAATCGGAATTCACACGAACACCGTTTTTTAGAATCGGAATTCCACGGAAACCGCGGGATGACATACTTTCTCTTTTATTTCCATACGTCGCAAAAGTGTATACACCCGGTACGTTTTTGGTTGCATCGGAAATCGTCAGGTTTCCTTGTTGTTCGATTAGTTTGGAGGAGATGATCGAAATACTCTGGATTTGTTCGCTGGGTTTTAACGGTAATCGCGTTAAAGCCTGAAGTTTTTCGGGTTGTTTGTTTCGTTTTCCGAAGACTTCCACTTCGTCCAGCATTTGTTCGTTAACGTTTAACTTGAAGTTTACCGTAGTACTTGGTTTATCGACGGTAACGCTGATGACTTCCGTTTTATAAGACAGACTGGTAATTTTAAGGGTGTATTTACCATAGGTCAGATTGGTGAATTCATAATTACCGGAAGTATCGGTAATGGTTGATTGGTTGCTTTCTGCGATAATAACGTTGGCGTGTGCTACCAGATTGTTATTCTCGTCGGTTACAGTTCCTTTTAATGTGCCGTTTTGTGCTAATGTGGTCAGGCTGAAAAAAAAACTAAGGAGTAGAATAGATAAAAATTTCATGTTGTATTATTTAGACTTAATAAAAGTAGTGCAAAATTAAGCCTTTTGTAAAACATAAAAAAAGATAGCAGTGTATATTTTTAACGCTTTAATTTGTTGTTTTTCAGTGTTTTGACTGTTGTTTTGAAATTTGTTTTTCTGATTTTAGATTGTTGAAAAATGTTTTTTTTAACAGGTGTTTTCAGAATATTATAGGGATTGATTGGTAGTTTGGAGATATTAGGAAAAGAAAGGAGTAATTGTTGTAAAATGTTTTGTTTTTAACATTTGAAAAAATAAAACAAAAGTATTGTACATTTTGTGAAAAAATGAAAAGGAATTAAAAACAAGCTATTGCTTTCGAAGCGTCTCATTTAGAACCGTTTTTAATTCGTTGCTATTTAAAAAGAGGTTTACCTGAAAGAGTATTTCATAGTTAGGATTTAAAATACAGGAAGCTGGAAAAGAAAGTTGCTGATCATCCATGCGTCCGAGTTCATAAGCCAGGTCATGATATCCGGAAGCCCGGAAAGGGAAGACTTTATCGTGGAATACAATAGTAGTCTTACTTTCAGCATCAAAATCAATAAAATAGAATTGATCGTTTAAAAGCGAAATGATTTCCGGATTTTTGAATGTCGTTTTTTGCATCATCTGGCAATACTTACACCAGGAAGTATGGATAAAAATAAAAAAGGGTTTGGGATTTATCTTAGCCTGTTTTTCGGCTTCTTCAAAAGTATAGGTTTTCAATTGGGCTCGTCCCGGTGGAACGGCCCAAAAGAAAAATACCAGTATCAGGATAAATGACTTCATTATTTTAAAGTATAGCGCAATCCGAGGAAACCGCGAATGCCTTGGTTTGGTCCGTAAACATAACTCGGATCAAAGGTTAGCGCATACGGATTATCCGGTGTTGCAATTACGTTTCCGTTGGTGTCGTGCTGAACATTCTGATCAAACGGATCGTTGGCACGGGCAATAATAAACGGATTACCTTTATTCGGAGTCCAGTTCAGTAAATTTTTAACACCACCGTAAATTTCGAAATTTTTTAGTTTGGTGTAGGTCAGTTGTATGTTTTGAATACTCCACACCGGCGAATATTCTTTTCTTGGATCCAACGGGCCTAACAACGGTAAACGCATCGGTCCGTAAAGATTTCCGGTATAATCGATATCCAGATACAATTTCGGAATTTTATATGAGATCGCCCAGGTTCCGGAAAAACGTTCCGTTAGCATCTGTCGTGTGGTGACACCGTTTTCGGTTTTATTCACATCCATATAGGTTGCACCAAGAATGACTTTTAAACCATTGTTAAACACCATATCGATATTGGCACTGATTCCTTTGGTAATCGCATGTCCGTCCAGATTTTTATAGATAATCTGATTTGGATTGGTATCGTAATCCGGGATAATGGAATTGGTAAAATAGGTATACCACGCACTCGTTTCAAGTCCGATAAAATTCCCGTTTTCGCTATAGAATTTTTTCAGATAATTCAGGTTGACGTTATAGGAGCGTTCGGGTTTTAAATCCCCTACAACAATTACATCGCGCGATCCGGTAAGTGCGGCGTGTTCTTCGGTAAACAGATTGACAATTCGGAAACCGGTTCCGGCATTTAGTCGGATAATATTGGTATCGTCCACTTTCCATTTATAGGCAAAACGCGGTGTAAAAATAGAACCGTGGTTGCTGTTATAGTCGTATCGGGCGCCCAACAAAACGCTGTGTTTTTCGGCGAAAGAAATTTCATCCTGCACAAACAAACTTGGAATCCAGGTTTCATCGGCGGTAACCGTAGCCGGCGTATTGTCGTTATACAACTGATAACGGACAGCTGTACCAAATAACAAATCGTGATTTTTAATCTTTTTATCCCATGTAAGTTGTCCGAAACCGATACGCTGAATGGCCATAAAAGGGGAATTACCATAAACAGAATTCTGATCGTGATCGGTATAGGAAAACGAAAGCAGTATTTTTTCGCTCACCGGTAGTTCGTAGGCACCAATCAGTTCCCAACGTTTGGTGTAGATGCTTTCCCCATAAACTTCATCGCCACCGCGGTATTTCTTTTCCCATTGCATCTCACCGCCCCAACGGTCTTCGTAAAAATAACGTCCGGCGATTGAAAATAATTTGTTGCTTTTCCGGTTAAAACTCCATTTTTGAAAAACCGAAACCCGATCCTGTAGCGTGACATCGGTAAAATTATCATTGTTTTTATCGATAGGATTGCTGTAATTAAAATAATTGACACCGGTTAAAAACGAAACCGATTTTCCGATATTGGATTTAAACCCCAAATCGGTATTCAATTCACCCCAACTGGTTCCGAAAGCATCGGCCGAAAATACCGGCGCATTTTTTGGACTTTTGGTAATAATATTGATCAGTCCGCCTACGGCTTCACTACCATACAAAGACGACGCAGGTCCTTTTACAACCTCTACCCGTTCCAACAGCGAGTTTGGAATACCCGACAAGCCATAGACGGTCGACAAGCCACTTACAATAGGCATTCCGTCAATCAAAACCAAAGTATACGGACCTTCCAGGCCGTTAATATGAATATCGCCGGTGTTACAAACGTTACAGTTAAGTTGTGGGCGTACCCCGTTTACGTTTTGTAAAGCCTCGAAAATATTGGAAGTGGGATTCTTTTTAAAAAAAGTAGGCTTGTACACTTCAACGGGAACAGGGCTTTCGAGTCTGTTCACCGCTTTCAGTGTACCGGTCACCACGACCTCGTCCAACGACTGATTTTCTTTCAGATCGAAATGAACCACCGCCGGTGCCGCGTTATGAATCGTTATATTTTTTCGTTGCGAACGGAAACCGGTAAAGCTTACCTGAATTTCATAGGTTCCGTCCGAAACATTTTCAATTGTAAAAAGCCCGTTGGCATCGGTCGAAGCGCCGAGCTGCGTTTTAGCAATAACCACATTGGCATAGTGTAGCGGAACGCCATCGGAAGTGACTTTCCCTTTTATCGTAGTTTGAGCCGAAACGGAGTAACCACTTAAAAGGCAGCAAAAAAAGAGTAGAATTAGATTTTTCACAATATTATTTTAGATTAAAACGAAATTAAAATTTAGGCAAATCTAAAAATATTTTTTGAATCAAAAAAATTTGTATTTTTGAAAACATAAAATTTACCCATGACGCATTCAGAAGAGAACTATTTAAAAGTCATCTACCACCTGTCGGTTGTTTCGCCAAGAGGTGTCAATACCAACGCCATTGCCGGCATGATCGAAAGTAAAGCCTCATCAGTTACCGATATGGTTAAAAAACTGGCTGAAAAAGAACTAATCCTGTACCAAAAATACCAAGGGGTAACCTTAACGGAAAAAGGTTTGTTGGCGGCCAAGATGATTGTACGAAAACATCGTTTATGGGAGGTGTTTCTGGTTGAAAAACTCGACTTTACCTGGGATGAGGTACACGATGTGGCCGAAGAACTGGAGCATATCAAATCGGAAAAACTGATCAATAAACTGGATGCTTTTTTAGGCTTTCCGACAGAAGATCCACATGGTGATCCGATTCCGAATGCAAAAGGAGAGATCAAAAAGATAGACAAACAATTGTTATCCGACCTGGAAACAGGACAAAAAGGGATATGTGTGGGCGTAAAAGACTCTGCTTCGAGTTTTTTACAATACCTTGACAAACAGCAAATCGCATTGGGATCGAAAATTGAGATCATCGGTAAGGAAACTTTTGATATGTCGTTAACGATTATTGTAGACGGAAAAGAAATGATTATATCGAATAAGATTGCGAATAATCTCTTTGTGAAATTAGCCACCTGATTATGACGCGAAAAACAACAAATTCACTGGAAGAAGTACACGAATCGGTTGCCATAGTACAAAATACGTCGATATGGAAAAAAATCCTGGCCTTTTTTGGCCCGGCCTATATGGTGAGTGTCGGTTATATGGATCCGGGAAACTGGGCAACCGATATTGCCGGAGGAAGCCAGTTTGGTTATAAACTGATTTGGGTATTGTTGATGTCCAATATTATGGCGCTATTACTACAAAGCCTTAGCGCTCGGCTGGGAATTGTCCGCCAGCGGGATTTGGCTCAGGCCTCGCGCGATACGTATTCCCGTCCGGTGAATATGGTGTTGTATATTTTGGCGGAGATCGCTATTGCAGCCTGCGACCTTGCCGAAGTGCTCGGAATGGCTATCGGATTGCAATTGTTATTCGATATTCCGTTGCTTTGGGGTGTTAGTATTACGATGTTGGATACTTTTTTACTGTTGTTTTTACTCAACAAAGGAATCCGAAAGATGGAAGCTTTTATTATCGTATTGATTGCTATTATCGGTTTGTCATTCCTGATCGAAATGTTTCTGGCAAAACCCGATGTCACCGAAATTGCCCGGGGACTTATCCCTTCCATACCCGATAGCACGGCTTTATATATTGCCATCGGAATTATCGGAGCCACGGTCATGCCGCACAATCTTTACCTGCATTCGTCATTGGTTCAGACGCGGAAATTCGATCGCAGCAAAAAAGGAATCAAACAGGCAATCCGGTATAATTTTCTTGATTCGTTTCTGGCGTTAAATATGGCCTTTTTTGTCAATGCGGCGATTTTAATACTAGCCGCGGCCGCTTTTTATAAAAACGGAATGCACGAAGTGGCCGAAATTCAGGATGCGCACCGGTTACTGGAACCCTTACTGGGAACGCATTGGGCTTCGATCTTATTTGCCGTGGCATTGATTGCCGCCGGACAGAGTTCTACGATAACCGGGACATTGGCCGGACAAATTGTAATGGAAGGTTATCTGAATTTACGGATTCAGCCGTGGGTGCGTCGTATCATTACCCGTTTAATTGCGATAGTCCCGGCCTTGATTGCGATCATTTATTTTGGGGAAGCTGCCACTGGAAAATTACTATTATTAAGTCAGGTGATTTTAAGTTTGCAACTGGGATTTGCCATCATACCGTTAATTCATTTTGTAAGTGATAAAACAAAAATGCAGGGATTTGCCATTGGGAAATGGACTAAAATAGCATCCTGGCTTATCGCATTGATTATTGTAACGCTAAACGCAAAACTGGTTTACGATGAAATTGAAACGTGGATTACAACTTCCGAACATCCTATATATATCTGGCTGTTTGTAGTGCCCATTGCTATTTGTGCATTCTTTTTGCTACTTTATATCATCGTAAAACCATTTGTAGAAAAAAGCAGAGCAATTCCGAATCTGGTTCCGCATATCAATGAAATCGTAGTAAGTGAATCCAATAAACCGATTGTATATTCCAAAATAGCCATTGCACTGGATTTTTCAAAAACGGATCAGAAGAGTATTGCAAGTGCATTACAACTGGGTGGAAAAACGGCACATTATACGATTATTCATGTCGTGGAAACGGTCGGAGCTATGGTACACGGAAATGAAACCCATGACTATGAAACAACCAGTGATCATTACTATCTGGAAGAATATCAGAAAGCATTGGAAGCGCGCGGTTACCGGGTGAGTAGTATACTGGATTTCGGAAGTCCGAAAAAAAGTATTGCCAAAGTGGTAAATGAAAACGATTTCGACATATTGGTTTTGGGCGCACACGGACACAACTGGTTTAAAGACCTGTTGTTTGGTACTACTGTCGACGCGGTACGGCACAAAATCACCATTCCGCTTTTAGTAATTAAAGACCATTAACTGCAGCCGCAATCCGGGCCACCGCAATTTTTCTTTTTCTTTTTCCAGAAATATTTCCGGATAAAGAAAAGTACGGCTGCGGCTAGAATTACATATACTGCTATTTGTTGAAAATCGATCATGATTATTGCAAAATTTGATACGCAACCAGCGAAACGACATACGCAAATCCACTCATAAACACCAATTGAATCGCCGGCCATTTCCAGGAATTGGTCTCTTTTTTAGTGATAGCCAGTGTTGAAATACACTGCATCGCAAAAGCGTAGAACAACAATAGGGAAACACCGGTGGCAAGATTAAATACTTTCCCGCCGGTAATCGGATTGATCTCGGCATTCATTCGGTTTTTAATCGTGGTTTCTTCTTCGGAATGACTTCCTACACTGTAAATCGTAGCCAAAGTTCCTACAAAAACTTCACGAGCGGCAAAGGAAGTCACCACAGCGATACCGATTTTCCAGTCATATCCCAATGGGCGGATCACCGGTTCGATCGATTTTCCGATTATCCCGATATAGGAATTTTCTAATTTATACGAAGCAACCAAATCGTCTTTTTCACCGCTGATTTTATTTTGAGCCAACTCCTGTTCGATAATTTGTTCGGCATTTTTAAAATTACCGCCTGGTCCATGCGAACCCAGGAACCATAAAATAACAGACAGTGCCAGGATAATTTTACCGGCTCCAAAAACAAAGGCTTTGGTTTTTTCGATCACATTTAGAGCTACGTTTTTAAATAACGGCACTTTGTAATCCGGCATTTCAATCACAAAATAGGATTTCCCTTTTACTTTCAGGATTTTGTTCAGAATATAAGCCGATAAAATCGCCATTCCGAAACCTAACAGGTATAAGGTCATTAACGTTAATCCTTGTAAATTGAAAATACCCAATAGGCGTTTTTCAGGGATGATCAATGAAATTAAGATCGCATATACCGGTAAACGTGCCGAACAAGTCGTAAAAGGCGTTACCAATATGGTGATCAGTCTTTCTTTCCAACTTTCGATATTACGCGCCGCCATTATCGCCGGGATCGCACAAGCCGTTCCGGAAATTAAAGGCACCACACTTTTACCGCTTAATCCGAAGCGACGCATGATTTTGTCCATCAGGAACACCACACGACTCATATAACCGCTTTCTTCCAAAATGGAAATAAACAGGAACAGGAATGCAATTTGCGGAATAAAAATAATGATACCGCCCAGTCCGGGAATGATCCCTTCCGAAATCAGATCGGTTAATAATCCGGGAGGTAAGTTTTCGGCAGCATAGGCACTTAGTGATGCAAAACTTTCATCGATAAAATCCATCGGAATACTCGACCAGCTAAAAATCGACTGGAAGATTAACAGGAGGATACCGAAAAAGATGATATAACCGAAAAATTTATGCGTTAAAACACGATCCAGTCGGGCACGGATATCAGTTGCCTCTTCGCGGTTAACGGTGTAACCCACTTTTAGGACATCGTTGATAAACTGGTAGCGTTTTATGGTTTCTTTTTGTTGTAATCGTTTTAATTCCGCATCCGATTTGACAAACGATTGGATCGAAACTTCGTTGCGGTGCAGGTTTCCAAAGTTTACATCCTGTGTAATCACCAGCCACAATTTATATAACAGCTGATTTGGGAAAGCATGACGCAGATTGTTAAAATAGTCCGGATCGATTCCGGAAGCATTCAAACAGGGCTCGGTGGAGAGCTCTTTATAATTGATGATCAGGTTTTTTAGGTTGTCTATTCCCGTTTTTTTGCGGGAACTTACCAAAGCGATTTTGGTTTTTAATTCCTTTTCCAAATACGGAATATCCAACGTGATCCCTTTCTGTTCCATACGGTCGGACATATTGATCACCAAAATGGTAGGGATTTCCAGATCTTTTATCTGAGTAAAAAGCAGCAGGTTTCGTTTTAAGTTTTCCACTTCGGTAACCACCACGGCAACATCGGGAAAATCCTTGTCGTTTTTATTCATCAACAACTCGATCACGACATTTTCGTCGAGTGAGCTGGCGTTTAAACTATAGGTTCCCGGTAGGTCAAGAATGGACGCTTTAACGGAAGGGGATAATTTGGAAACCCCTTGCTTTTTGTCGACCGTGATACCCGGGTAGTTTCCTACTTTTTGGTTTAAACCGGTTAGCTGATTAAAAACGGATGTTTTTCCGGTGTTCGGATTACCTATTAAGGCTACTTTTAACGTGCTTGTACTCATGAACTTATTCCTTTATAATCTCAACCTCAATTTGTCTGGCGGTTTCAAGGCGAATCGCTACGTGGCTATCGTTAACGTTAATATATAACGGATCGCCCAGTGGTGCCACTTGTAACAACTCTACGGTATTGCCCGGAAGGCATCCCATTTCCAGTAGTTTAAGAGGGATAACGTCAACATTAAAGTCGTTAATCAAAGCTTTCTGTCCTTTTTTTATTTGTGCTAACGTAATTTTCACCTTATTTAGATTGAATTAAAATAGAACTACAAAAGTAAGCATTTAAAACGGATACGCCATGTTAAAACGGACTTTCACATTTTTTTATGAATCCGCTTAAGGCGATTATTTTTCCTGAGCCGACAACCAGTTGATGTCGTCAAGTAGTCGTTGTACATCCTCCATTTTAGTTCCGTCGTAAAAACCGCGGACACGGCGTTTACTGTCAACTAACACAAAATTTTCGGTATGTACCATATCGTAAAGTTCTTCCGGTTTTCCGGTTTTAACAGCCAGATAGGATTTACGGGCGATATAATAAATGTCTTTTTTGTCTCCGGTAACCAGATTCCATTTACTGTCGATCACGCCTTTTTCCAACGCATATTTTTTTAACACCGGTACGCTATCGATATCGGGTGTTACCGAATGCGACAGCAACATTACCTTGGGATTATTTTTGATTTTATCCTGAAGCCATACCATATTGGTGGTCATGATCGGACAAATGGTCGGACAGGTAGTGAAAAAGAAATCGGCCACATAAATTTTTCCTTCGTAATCCTTTTGGGTAATCGTTTTCCCGTTCTGATTTACAAAAGCAAAATCGGCAATAGTATGTTTATTGGCTACGTGTTGTATCGTGGTGTCCACCAATTCCGGATTAACCATCGATGGTGTATAGATCGGCAAGTGTTTTTTAGGCGTTAGCGCATTATAAAAAAGTGTAATGATAATGGCGGAAAGAACAAAAAGAACGATAAAAAACAGTCGGTATTTTTTGAAAAAGCGAAGCATGATATAATTTTTTGCAAAAATATAAAGAAGTTCGCTATTAGGGGGTTAAATATTGCCTAAATCACAGCAGGTTTAATTTTAACAAATAAAAAAAGCGATTCGGCTATGAATTCTTATTTTTGTTATCCTAAACACAAATAGCAACCAAAATTAACAATATGGAAATAAAAATGAATAAAGGCGTATTATTGGGTGCGACCGCTACGTTGGTTTTGTTTTCCTGTAAATCAGGACAGACTACCGCATCGGCCGACAAGCAGGCGACGCATCCGGGTATCAATTTGAGCTATATGGACAAATCGGTTAAACCGGGTGACGACTTCTTCCGATATGTAAACGGAACCTGGTATGACAAAACCGAAATCCCAAGCGATAAAACCCGTTGGGGAAGTTTTGACGAACTACGCCAGAATACGGATAAAGATGCATTAGCAATCTTAAAAAAAGCGGCAGCCGACAAAAACCTGGATCCGAATTCCGATCAGGCCAAAGCGGTAAATGTATACAAAACATTTATGGATACCATTGCCCGAGACAAAAGAGGTATTGATCCGATTAAAGCGACATTAGCTAAAATCAATGCGGTTAAAAACGTACAGGATCTGAATGCGCTTTTACTGGAAATGGAATCGGAAGGCGGTATGGGATTCTATGGAATGGGAGTAGGAGCCGATGCTAAAAACAGTAACCGTAACGTAGTATATGTAGGATTGGGAAGTCTTGGATTACCGGATCGTGATTATTATGTATCGGATGATGCCGATTCAAAAGAAAAAAGAGAAAAATACGTAGCGCACGTAGCGCGTATGTTGCAGTTTTTAGGGGAAGGACCAAGTCAGGCGAAAGAAGATGCGAATAAAGTATTGGCATTGGAAACGGCGATGGCCAAACCAAGACTGGATCGTGTGGAACGTCGCGACAGACGAAAAACATACAACCCGATGCGTGTAGCCGATTTACAAAAATTGACGCCATCGGTAAACTGGAAAAACTATTTTGAGGGAGTAGGCATACAAAACTTGGATTCGTTAGTGGTATCACAACCGCGTTATATGACGGCCTTGGAAGATATCTTCAAACAAAATGACGTGGACGGTTGGAAAGCGTATTTGCGTTGGACGTTGATCAATAAATCTACAGGCGTATTGACAACCGATATCGAAAATGCCAACTGGGATTTCTACAGCAAAACATTACAAGGTGCAATCAAACAACGTCCGAGAGAAGAAAGAGCCTTACAGGTTGTAAACGGAACGGTAGGTGAAGCCTTAGGAAAACTATACGTAGCCGAAAAATTCCCGGCCGAAGCCAAAGCCAAAGCCAAAGCGATGATCGAAAACGTATTCTTAGCTTTTGAAAACCGTATCAACCGTTTGCCTTGGATGACACCGGCAACCAAACAGGGCGCGATCCAAAAATTGCGTAAATCGACTGTTAAAATCGGATATCCGGACAAATGGAAAGATTATTCCAAATTGGTAATTACAGGACCTGCTAATGGTGGTGCGTACTACGAAAACATGAAAAACGTAGCCCGTTGGGGATTCCAGGAAAATATCGATGATTTGAAAAAACCGGTAGACAAAACCCGTTGGGGAATGTCGCCGCAAACGGTAAATGCGTATTTCAACCCGTCGTATAACGAAATTGTATTCCCGGCTGCTATTTTACAACCGCCATTCTACGATTATAAGGCAGACGAAGCCGTAAACTACGGTGGAATCGGAGCGGTTATCGGACACGAAATTTCACACGGATTTGATGATTCCGGAGCGCGTTATAATGCCGATGGAAACTTAGTAAACTGGTGGACAGACGAAGATTTAAAACAATTTACCGGTTTAGGAGGTGCTTTGGCTGCACAATACAGTGCTTTGGAGCCGCTACCGGGAACCTTCGTAGATGGTAAATTTACGTTAGGAGAAAACATTGGTGACCTTGGTGGTGTAAATGCTGCTTATGACGGACTACAGTTATTCCTTAAGAAAAACGGAAACCCGGGCTTAATCGACGGATTTACACCAGAACAACGTTTCTTTATTTCATGGGCGACCATCTGGCGTTCGAAGATGAGAGACGAGGCGATTAAAAATCAGGTGAAAACCGACCCGCATTCACCGGGAATGTACCGTGCTTATGTGCCGTTGCAAAATGTGGATGCTTTCTATGAAGCATTCGACATTAAACCAAGTGATAAATTATATGTAAAACCGGAAGACAGAGTTAAGATCTGGTAATGAAAAAGCCTCCCAAAAGGGAGGCTTTTTTTATAGATTGGTGTTTTATTTTTTCTGAATCACGATTTTCTGAGTGATTGTCGGTTGGTTTTCCGAATCGATCTTTATAATAAACACCCCTTCGGAAAGTGCCTGTAAGGATAAAACATTATTCGGACCGTTTAGCGGTTGTTGAAGTACGGTTTTACCAGTGATATCGATAAGGGAAGCATTGGCCTGTTTTACTTCCAGGTTGTTAAAATCGATATTTAAAATATCTTTAGTCGGATTTGGATAAATCAGCATATTGTCGTTTACCGAAATAATTGATGGTTTTCCAAAATCCAACTCCGGCTCCGCTGCTTTCATATTCTGATTTGGTAATTCGCCGCGATACATAGACGCCAGTGATGCTTCGTACCATTCTCTATACCAGAACCACCATCCGGAACTACGCTTAATATATTGGATGTTAAAAATCTGATCAGGAGCCGTTGGTGCTGCTTTTACCAGGAACTGACGCGAAGGTTGGTTCAGGTACCAGTCGTTATAATAGGAACTTCCACCATTACCCCAGTTATAGGACATTCCCGGTGCACCGCTACTGTAATCATAACTGGCGATCCAGTTGTTGCTAATGGCCAGGTATTCGCTATACCCGTCATTGTCCAGATTCCCGGTCATCATTTTATAACTGTAATGTGCCGGAGTGACATTGGTAGTGGTAAAGCTGGTTCCCAATCCCTGTCCGCCGGTTAACGTCCATCCGCTACCGGTAAAACGCATAATGGCTGAAAAACTACTGGATGAATTGCTCACAAAAGCATACAGCTCATCGCGGGTAGTGGTACGCATTTTTCCTTTCATATACCGTTGAATCTGTGAAATCTGTAATCCGCCAATCCATCCGGAACCGTTGTTACTCCATATTGTTTGTGGGGAATACCATCCGCCTGGAGACGAATTGAATTTTACCAGATGCGACCATCCGTTTGGATTTACGCAAAGTAATTCGTCTTTTCCGTCGCCATCGAAATCACCCACAAGGAACGTATCCTTAGGTCCCATATACCAATAGGCAATAGGGGTGTTGCTGCCATTATTACTCCAGCGTTCCTTCCACGACCAGGTAGACGGCACATATTCTTTGATTTGTGCCCAGCTTCCGGTATCGGTACGGGATAAAATTTCATCTTTACCATCGCCGTCAAAATCACCGGAGTAGTAACGATCGCCATAATTACGATACCAGCATCCGAAAGTACGGTTTCCACCATTCCCCCAAAGGTGATACCAGTCGGTTCCCTGATCGCAGGAGAAGTCCATAATACCGACCCAATTTCTGTCGGGATTGGCAAAGAAAATCTCTTCATCATTGTTTTCGCCGTCAAAGTTTCCGGTCAGAATATAATCGCCGTCCTGCATATACCAGGTTGCCACCCATTTCAGGTTTCGGTTATTGGTCCAGGATTTTACGATTTCACTTGAATTATTTACATTGGCATAATCGTTCAGACAATACGCATGACTATTAATGGAATTCAGAATAATATTTCGGGTATGCGGACTAAAATACAGCGGTGTATAAGTTGATGTATACATACACATGATTGGCATATCGTTACCACTACAGGATGAGGTTCCATAGTGTTCGTCGTCGTGTAGCGAACCAAAAATATGGCCTATTTCATGAGCGGTAATACGAATTCGTGTTGGGTCTTTACCAATAACACCATAGGCAGAATAGCTGGTGCAAAGAGAGTTGGTAAATGCGATACCAACCGTTCCGCTATTCGGGCGCCTTCCGGTAAACAACAATGCCAGATCGCGGTCTTTATTGGTATGGTTGGCATTCCAGTTGTCGCGGAATTTATACAGTAGGTCAGTCGCATCATTGGTGTTGTACAGCGAACCGTTATTGGGTAAAAGATTGACGTGTTTTACAATAAAAGAAATGTTGAAATAATGCGTGTAAACACATTCGACAAAAAACAGATTGCTCAGGATATTGGAAGCCGAATTACTTCCATTTTGATCACACCAGGGTTTATCACCTTCGGCAGCGATTGTCAGGAATCGCGGCGTACACTGATAGAAAAAGCCTTTTTCGGCCACCGAAGGTTCCTGAATCAACTCCTTGATTTGCGTACAACGGGAGTTTTGCGTACTGATGATATTTCCGAGGTTAAAAACCAATAACGGATTTTCATCGGTCACAAAATCATCACCGTTTAATTTGATAAAATCCTGAAGTGACGTATAATAGAGCACTTCATTGCTTTCGGTATTCCATTTTATACCGACAAGATTGTCGTTAAAAACAGCCAGACGTGTCAGAATGGATGGATTATTATCGGCAATCCCTTTTATCGTTGGAACATTATAGTTGAGATCGGTTTCGGCAGTACGTTGGAATGTAATCTGATTTTCGCCACCTTCATAAGTAATCCCTTCGGTATAATCCAGGGCACGCATATCGTGGCGTTGCATGGTAAACTTGGTCGTGCCGGCATCGGATTTCAGAATGAATTCGAGTGCATACGGATTTTTGAGTAGGTAATCGTTTAAGGCGGCATAATTGAAATGATAAGCCGTGAAACCTTCCACACGACCGTGGAGGTATTCCTGAATTTGAGGACTTAACTGCGTCGGTTGTAATTCATACACCGGCGTTTGGTTTTCCTGAGGTTGGGTGTAACTTGGAGGATCGTCCGGGCTGCTGGTTTCCGGAACCTGCGCCATTGCTGTAAACGAAACGAGCAATGCCGACAGTAGGAGTAAGCTTTTTTTCATAATTTATTGTTTTTGGTGTTAATATGCTATTGGTGAATTTGCGAATGCTGTAACCGGAAAACAAATGCGAAAAATTATGAGGCTTGTATAAAATGATAAATTTTATGGTGCGTATAGTGCTATTTTTAAAATGAAATAATATTTAAAATAGTAATATATGTACCGAATTTAATAAAAAATTTAAAAGTTTGTTATTTTTTATCTTGAAAATTTACGAAATAAAATTTTTGTGATATAATGCAAATAACAAAGAAAAAAACCTCCCGGGAAGGAGGCTTTTTATAGTAGTTTTTAGGAAGTGGTATCGCACTTCGTTTTTAGAAATCGTTTAGAAGTATTCAATCATTGCGGCGCGAGCATAGTCAATTGTCTTTACCCTAACGAGAAATGGAATTTCTATTTCTTCGAAATTTTCAAAGTTTGTTAGATCCCAATTTTTAAAGGAGTCATTTATGATTTTGGTAATGAATTTAACTCTAAAAGCGTCCTCTTCAGTTGCTGTGGATTCCTTGATGATTGCTTTTACGCTACGCTCTTTAGGATAAATGATGATATCTCCAGCTAAATAAAAATTTGCTGAATTTTCTTTAAGAATCTTTAATTTATGAGCGTCAAATCCTATATAGCTATTTAATTTAGGTGTAAAATCGGGCGTTGCCCGTAATGTTTTGAGTTCTTTGGTTTCTTTCAATTTTTGCGCCAGGATAAACTTTTCATTCATTAGATAATAACGTTTTCGTTTGTTTGGCGCTATTCCGTCTATTTTTTCAGCAATGATAAGCGTGTCATTGCTAAAATATTCGACAAGGTATCCAGATGTATGAGACGTTTTTAATACATTATTTTCCAATTTATAATTAAAATAGGATTGGCTATAATAGGGTGAAGGTTTGTGAATTGGATCGTAATAAATTCCCATTTTATTCCAATTGATATCAAATTTAATATAATTAAGTTTGTTTAGATTTTTAGTGCTGTCCACCATTTCGACCTTGTAATTTACCCAGGAACCGGCAAGTTTATTCGGTGTCAATTGACTAAAGGCATAGTTTGTCAACAATAAAATAAATAGAAAGGTAAATTTTTTCATGATAGTAATAAGCACGTAGCTATAAAGAGGTTTAAAACGGGCAAATATATAAAAACCTGCCTATAAGCCAGTTTATAATTAGTAGGAAATTATTTCCGTTTGGAACGCATCGCCTTAACTTGTGTTAGTGCGGAATCCTGCGCCAGTTTTTTATAGTCGTCGGAATCGATAGCGTAGAGTGCGACTTTGCCTTCGGCATTGTGATGTGTTCCCCAACCATACCGTTTGGATAAGGGCGAACAACGCAAACACGCCTGACTTTTAGAGAAAAATAGTTCCCGTTCCGAATCGTAATTGGATTTTGGAATATGATTTTTCAGCGCATAAACCGAAAATAAAATATCATCGGAAGTATAGCGATACGGATTGTCGCGCAGTGTCTCAAACTGTAAATTTACAGCCGATTTTTCGCTACCGCGTAAAGGCGGAATGGCCGCTTGCGAAACCGGACAATCTTCTGCAACGGCAATAAACGTATTTTGATAATTGGTCGACTTCATGGGGTTTCGATTAAATCCCAAAGATTCCCATACAGATCGGTAAAAATGGCCACTTTGCCCCACGGTTCCTTAACAATGTCCCGAACGATGGAAACATTATGTTGTCGGAAATGAGATAGATCGCGTTCGATGTTGTCGGTATTCAGAAAAAAAGAAACCGTGCCGCCGGTCTGATTTCCGACGCGTTCCTGTTGCTCCGGTGTTACGGCTTTGATCAAGGCAAATGCGCTACCGGAATAACCCTTTGGCGCTAGGGTTACCCAACGTCTGCCGTCGTCGCCGTGGATATTTTCCAATACCAAAAACTGGAGTTTTTCGGTATAAAAAGCAATTGTTTCGTCATAGTCGTTTACCAAAAGGGTAATATGTGTGATATTCTGTTTCATGAGTGGTAGTGGATAAGGGGTTCTTTATTCAGGAAAACGCCAAATTCCTGTATTTTGTTTTCCAGAGGTTCCCGTAAGGAAGGTGAAAACGTATCAAAAGGATGGACATCTATCGTTACCGTTTGTTTTTTGATAGTTCGTTTCCAGATACCAACGGCCTTTCCGTTATGTAAAATTACCGGATGAAAAATACCATTTCGGGTAACCGCTTTTTTATGGTGATCAACAGTGAGTGTGGCCGTGCGATCCTTATAACTAATGATACATTCGTCGAACGCCGGTAACAGATGAATCGGGTTTTCGGGAACGGATGAACGAAGCGTATTGGAAAACCAATAGGTCTCCGAACCGATGTTTTCAGACTGGAAATCGTGCCGAATCAGATCAAGTGCTTTTCGGACTTCTGACAACGACAATCCGGACCACCATTGGAAATCGGCCAGTGTTGCCGGACCATGGCTGGAAAAGTATTTCCGTGCCAGTTTTTCCAACGCTTCTTCCCGACTAATGTTGTTTTTTTGCGGAACCCATTCGGCTAACAATGCATAGGTGGTTTTTCCGTTTTTTATTTTTCCGCTACAGATAAGACCGTCCTGTTCGGCCAGAATTAAAATATGCGACATCCGATTGTCGTAATTGGTAATGTTATTTTGTTCGAATAAGGCAACCAACTCCTCGCGAGTGTGATGCTTGTTTCCGGCCAGTGTTTTTTCCAAAATGGCATAGGAACGGGAAAGGACTTCGGGCGTTAATTCCAGTTCTTTTAGCCGACCTTTGGCAGAGCCTTTAATTCGTTTGGCCGATAAATCCAGCATCCAGTAAATATCGGAAGCGGCTACCGTGTGCCAGGTTGGACGCATCACATGGGTGCGAACAATCGATCCGGAATTAAAAGCGGCTTCAATTTCGGTTTCAAAAGCACCGGGTTTTCGGATGCCTAAGGCCCATTTCGACATGGCAAAATCCTGTGCCTGAAGCGCACCCATACGGGATACGATTTCGGTACTATCCAATGCCGGGCTTTGGTGTAACCACTGGTTGTTGAGACGAAGGGTAACGATATCGGTTAAGTCCATTTGGGATCGTTTTAGCTATAAATGTACCGCTTTTTTCAAATCATAATTCGGGAATCTGAAATTCATATCCCAAAATATGCTGTACTTTTTCCGAGCTTATGCTTTTTCCGGACGATGGTTTTTCGTGACTGAATTGTGGTTGCGGTAATCCGAATTCCAATGCTTTTCGGGTATAATACGCTTCCCGCGTAGGGTGTGAAGGTGCAACGGCATTAAAGGTTTCGTTCCAGATTTCTTTTTCGATTATCATCAGAAGGATGCCAACACAATCCGTTTGATGGATAAAATTGATCGGTGCTTCCGGATTCTCGATATTTTCTTTTCCGGCGAGGAATTTTACCGGATTCCTGTCGTTTCCAATTAGCCCGCCAAATCGCACAATAGTAGTCTGGAAATTCGGATTGCTTAGTAAAAGGTTTTCGGCTTCCAAAAGTTGCTTTCCGCTTTCGGTATCCGGTTGCGGGATTGTGGATTCTGTTACCGTTGTCTCGGTGTCGGAATAGACAGAAGTGGAGCTTACAAAAAGGACTTTAGTAACCGTTGTTGTAACAATACAGGAAATAAGGGTCTGTATTTTGGCGACAAAATTCTCCCGGTTTTCACCTCTAAGTTTCGGCGGAATGTCAATAATTACAATTTCTTTTCCGGAAAGAAACGCTTCCCAGTTACCTTCTACCTGCTGTTCGTTGCATTGGATCAAGAAAGGATCGATTTGTGATTCCTGCAATACCGCTATTTTTTCGGGTGTGGTTGTTGAACCACTTACCGGATAACCGTGTTGTATTAGTTTTTTTGCCAATGGAAGACCAAGCCAGCCGCAGCCGACAATTGCAATAGAAGGTTTCATGCTTTTGTTTTTATCGGAACAAAGTAACTTCATTTTGGCGATAGTTGTTCCGTTATACGATTAAAAAATCCCTTTGTGTTGTATCGCCTGACGGATGTGCGCCAGATGATGCCGGGAGTGCCAGTCGTATATTCCGATGGCTTCTTTTAACGAATACAGCCGTTGGTGTTGTGGATGAAAATACAACAGGTTAAGGTCCTGTTCCGACAAATGATCGAGTAGGAAACTCCAGCGGCTGTGTATTCCTTTGATCATAAGTAAGGAAGCCGAGATATCGTTGTCTTTTCCATCGGGAGTAGCCGCCCAAAGTTGTTCCTCATACGGTCGGATCGCGGGAACATTTTCGGTTAGTGTCAGTTTAAAACGGATAAAACTGTTCATATGGCTATCGGCCAGATGATGTACGACCTGTTTCACCGACCAGCCATCCGGTCGGTAAATCCAGTTTAATTCCGTTTGCGGGAGGTCTTTTACCAATTTTTCAAGTTTCTGCGGTAATTCCTGTATCGTTGTTTTCCATTCCCGGATATGAGCCGTATCGATTTCGGTAGGAACGATAAACTTCCCGATCGGATATTTTAATTGTTCGAGTTCCATGGCATGTTTACGGTTTTAATTTTTTGATTTGATACAAATCTTTTCTACGATCTTTCATAATGCGGACACTACCGTGTTCGTGCAATTCTTTTAATAAATCCACATCTACGTCTACGATCAGCGTCATTTCGGTATTTGGTGTTGCTTCGGCCTTGATTCCGTTGGTCGGAAAAGCAAAATCCGAAGGGGTGAAAACGGCCGCCTGCGCAAACTGTATATCCATATTGTTTACCTTGGGAAGGTTCCCGACACAGCCGGCGATGGCAACATAACATTCGTTTTCGATAGCCCGCGCCTGCGCACAATTGCGAACCCGGGTATACCCGTTTTGCGTGTCCGTAAGAAAAGGAACAAACAGAATATCCATCCCTTCGTCGGCTAGTAAGCGGGACAATTCCGGGAATTCCACATCGTAACAAATCATAATACCGATTTTTCCGCAATCGGTATCAAACGTTTTGATTTGCGAACCGCCTTTCATACCCCAATAAAACACCTCGTTTGGCGTAATATGGATTTTGGAATACATTTCTGAAGTTCCGTCTCTTTTGCACAGAAAACCGACATTGTACAGATTCCCGTTTTCCAGCAACGGCATACTACCGGTGATGACATTGATATTATAGGAAATCGCAAATTCCTGGAATTTTTTCCGGATCGAATCGGTATAGCGCGCTAATTCCCGAATCGCATCGGCTTCCGAAAGATGATTGTAATCGGCCATTAGCGGCGCGATAAACAACTCCGGAAACATGGCAAAATCGCTGGCATATCCCGAAACAGCATCAATAAAAAACTCCGCCTGTTCGAATAGTGCTTCAAGGTTATTGAGCGGTCGCATCTGCCATTGAATCAACCCGAGTCGGATGACACTTTTTCTAGTGTTGATCAATTGCTGATGTTTTTCATAATAGATGTTATTCCATTCCAGCAGCACGGCATATTCCTGTGAGCTCACATCTCCTTCGAGGTAATTTTTCATCACCTTGATCACGTGAAAATCATTGCTCAACTGAAACGACAACACCGGATCGTGGATTTCCTTGGCGCGTACTTTTTCGATATACTGTTTTGGTGTCATCTCTTTGGCGTGTTCGGCATAACGCGGAATTCTTCCGGCAAAGATGATCGATTGTAAATTCAGCTTTTCGCAGATTTCTTTGCGGGCATCATACAAACGTCTGCCTAAACGGAGTCCGCGATAATCCGGATGAATAAAAACATCGATACCGTATAACACATCGCCAAAAGGATCGTGTGTGGAAAAGGTATAATTCCCGGTGATTTTTTCATAGGTATGCGTCGCGCTGGCTTTTCGGTTGTCGACAATTAATGACAAGGCCGAACCCACCACTTTGCCGTCTACCAGTATCACGAGTTGCCCTTCGGGAAAAACATCCAGTAAGCGCTCGATCTGTTCTTCTTTCCAATACGCCTCTTCCAGTTCGCTATAGGCTTCCACCATGGAACTTTTCAATTCTTTATAGTCTTCGATCTGTAAATTTCGTAACTCAACTTTATTGATAGCTTGTTGCATAGGGGAGTATTTTTTAGAAAGTTACGAAAAATACCGTCTTTTTACAAACGAGTGAAAGGTGTTGTAATAGGAGATTTTCACACAAAAGTGATATTTAACAAGAGAGTGTTGTAATTTTAACACTATGCTAACATTGCGGGTAATGCGGCTTTAGCGTTTATTTTGATGTATTGTAAAAACTTTTAACAGAGTTAACTCTTTGAAATTATATTATTCTTATAAATTTGGTTAAAAAATAATAAAATAGTACAACATGAAACTAAAACTACTTATTGCAACAACTCTTATTAGTTTCTGTGGCGTCCATGCCCAGAATTTTAACCAGAGCCAATGGCTTTGGAGTGCTGTAGCCGAAAACAGCGCTGTGATGGAACACCAGCCGCAAGGTTTTGTTGACCGAAATGGCAACTATATAATGCTCGGAAATTTCAGAACCGATACAGCAACAATACAAGGAACTACGATACAGAACACCAGTGATCCGTCAGCCACGACCAAAGGAGACGCTTATATCGCCAAATTTGATGCGAACGGTATACTTTTAAATGTGAAGCATTTTAGCGGAAGCAAATACGAACAATTTGCATCTATAGCCTATGATGGCAATGATCATTATTATGTTATGGGGAGTTTTGGAGGAAACATGCAGATCGGTACGACCACTTTGGTCAATACAAATACGTATGGAGACCGTAGTTTTATCGCAAAATTTACATTAGATGGCAATCCGGTTTGGATTAAGGAATTTCCAGAGTATATAGGAGGAGGTTACTTGCAATATAAAAACAATTACTTGTATCTGGCGGCGAATTATTCATCGGATCAACTTTCTTTTGATGGAGTAACCTTACCGATGGCGAATTATGCGCCAACAATTCAGGGTATGGATAAAAACCTGGTAGCCAAATTCGATGCCGGTACCGGTAATCTGGTTTGGGCTTCGTCTTCGCGTTATACCGGTACGTCCAGTTCGAATATGTCTGATCGAATCGGAGCACAGATGAAAACCATGGTTGTAGACAATAATGGGAATGTTTATGTAGCAGGTGATTTCCTGGCGCGTTCGGTAACCTTTGGAAATATTACGCTTAACCGTAGTTCGAGTTCGAACGCAGGGTTGTTTTATGTGCGCTATGATAATACCGGAGCGGTGGCCTGGGCAAAAACAGCTACCGTTGGGGCAAGTTCCGACACCAAGGCGTTTAACCTTGCGGTAGATTCGGCAAACAACGTATATTTGGTAGGGATGGCTTATAACTCGACAATAAATTTTGATGGGACCATTTTACAGTTCCCTGGAAATTACGGCGGTTATATGGTAAAACACGGTACTGCCGGAAACCTGATATGGGCTAAAAAAGCAGGAATATCAACAGATCAGGCACCAGGAACCAATGCGGGTTCATCGTCGAAGTTTTCGAGATTGTATATCGATGCGCAGGATAATATTTATGTAGGTGGAGGTTTTTACCGATATGTAAATCTTTCCCCGGATTTTACCTATACTATCGACAATAATTTTTTCAACTTCATCGCCAAATATAATACACAAGGAAATATTCAGGCTTGTGAGATTTATCCTGCTCCCGCAAATGGAACCTCAAATTTGAAAGTGCTGGATTCTGATCCGGATAATTTTACGATTATTTCGACGGCTTCTGTAGACGTGCAACTAAATAACCTGACGATAGAAACGAACAACAAGCAAGCGATCTATATTGCTAAAACCGGAGCATCGGCTTTAGGCCTTGCCGAATTTGGAACAGCAAATTTTGCAGTATATCCCAATCCGGCCAATGAACGATTGTTTATTAAAAACAAAGAACAATTATCCGATCAGGCACAAATTGCAGTATATGACTTAAACGGAAGACAGATTTTTAAAGTGACAGGAGCAGCTGCTGGCGAAAAAGGAATTGAGGTATCCAAACTGGCTGCCGGAATTTATGTGTTGGGAATTGAAGATGCATCACAACAAATAAAAGAATATCAGAAATTTGTAAAAAATAAATAACCCTACGCTCCCTTTTCCCCGAATTAAAAGTTAACCTATTAAAATTATGAGCCATGAACACATTGAGAAACAGAGTGCAATTAATCGGAAATGTAGGAAGTGATCCCGAAATCAGAATATTGGAAGAGGGGCGAAAACTAGCCAAGCTATCGGTTGCCACCAACGAAGTCTATTACAACGAAAAAGGTGAAAAAGTTACCGATACACAATGGCATGTTGCAAAAGCCTGGGGAAAGCTAGCCGACATTGTTGAGAAATTTGTAGAAAAAGGAAAAGAAGTTGTCTTAGAAGGCAAGCTGGTTCACCGAACCTGGGAAGACAAAGACGGGAATAAGCGCTATGCGACAGAAATTGTCGTGAACGAGATCTTATTGCTATAGCCGAATTAGCTGTAAATGTAGGAAGCTACCCGGTAAGTATTGGTATGGGCCTGGATAATTGTTCGGATATCGGGCGAATAGCCGCCGCCCATACTACATTGAACCGGTATTCCTGCGGTATGGCAATGTGAAAATACAATTTCGTCCCGTTTTTTGCAGGCATTGAGCGAACAGGCGAGTTTTCCGAGTTTATCGGAAGCCAGTATATCGACACCACTTAGGTAAAAGATAAAATCAGGGCGTTGCGATTCAATCAGTTGTGGCAACGTCTGATTTAACAGAAATAAATACGCATCGTCGGCCGTATGGTCCGGCAGCGCAATGTCCAGATCGGAACGTTCTTTTTTAAAAGGATAGTTGGACTGGCCGTGCATCGAAAAGGTAAAAACGGAACGATTGTGTTCGAAAATCGCAGCGGTTCCGTTTCCCTGATGTACGTCAAGATCTACAATCAGAATTTTTTTTACTAACTTTTGGTTCAGTAAATACTGCGCGGCTATAGCTTGATCATTCAACAAACAAAAAGCCTCACCATGGTCGGCATAGGCATGGTGCGTACCACCGGCGATATTAAAGGCAATTCCACTTTGTAATGCTTTTTCGGCACCGGTTATAGAACCTTGTACAAGTCGTAATTCCCGTTCGACCAATTCGGCCGATAACGGAAAACCTATTTTGCGAACAGCTCTCGGATCCAGTGTTAATCGGATCAAATCATTTACATATTCTTTTTGATGTACAGCCAATATTGGTTGCATATCCGGCATATCCGGTTCAAAAAAAGCGCAGTCGGAAACAATGCCTTCATGTACCAATTGTTGCGGTAGTAATTCGTATTTGATCATCGGAAAGCGATGCCCTTCCGGTAGCGGATGTTTGTAAATCGGATGGTAGGCAATTGGGAACATACCGTTTCTTACGGATTTAATTCGTCGATCAATTCCAATAAGTTGAGTTCCGCATCATAACGGGCACTATAGGCGAAAGGCTGTTGGTTAAAAACCTTTTCGTAAATATGCAGATCCGTTTCCGGCGTCAGGATATTTTTCAGATTATCTTTATGAATCCATTCCAATATTCCCTCGTTACATTCGGGTGCGGGTTGGTATGGGATTTCGGCCAAATAGACAAAAGTAAGCCAGTTGTATTCCACGGGCGAAACTTCGAAAAGCGTTCCCATATAAGTAAAATGTTCCGGACGAATACCGGTTTCTTCAAATGTTTCGCGTATTGCGGCATCCAAAGGCGTTTCGTTAGGATCGAGCTTGCCGCCAACAGGTACGTAATAGCCTTTAAAAGGTTCTTTAAAACGTTTTAGTAAAAGCAACTCATCGTTGCATTTTAAGATGATAAAAGCGGCAATTTTTCTCATTTCTGATCCAGTTGTTTTTGTAGTTCTTCAAAAAACAGGCCTACATGATAACCGTCGGCCAAACCATGATGCACGTGTACGGAAACCGGCATTTCTCTTTTGGCTCCGGTAAGCGTCATTTTTCCAAAGGAAATTTTCGGGCAACTATCGGGGAACGTAAAACTTCGGGCATGCGACAACGACGTAAAATTTACCCACGGAATAGAAGAAAAATGGATTAGGTTGTCCATTTCAAAACTTCGTGTAAAAAGTCCCGGCGTTTGACGAACCCTTTCGATTTCGTTTTGTGCGATGGTTTTAAAAGTGTGAATATCACGGTCAAATTCGATCAGCGAAAAGCCAAAGGAATTATCTTCCCGTAAGATGGTTGAAGAAGCATCGATACGATCGTAAATAACAACTTCATTGTCCTGAATCCGATAGCGAAAAGCTTCGACAGCATTCACCGCTACGAGCGTTTTGTACAGGTAATAAATAAAAAACGGGACACCGGCTTCTTTGGCGTTGTCGTAGGCTTTTGTACAGTCAACCGTTGCGATAAGTCCGAAAAAAGGCTCTTCGAAATTTTTAAAAAACGAGAAGTGTTCTTTTCTGCTCCAGTTGGCCAGGTCTAACTTTTGTTTCACGGTAATAAAAGCGGTAGGATATCGGTTAATTTTTCAATGGTTCTAAAGTTGGGATGTTCCACTTTATGATCAATGCGTTCGTGCGCCCAGGTGGTATGGAACGGCACGTGTACCGCATGACCTCCGATTTCCAGCACCGGCAGTACATCCGATTTTAGTGAATTTCCGATCATAAAAAACTCTTCCGGTTTTAAATCCAGTCGGCTTACCAGCTTTTGGTAATCCAAAGGCTGTTTGTCGGACATGACTTCAATATGGTGGAAATAAGCACCCAGACCGGAATCGTGTAATTTGCGATGTTGGTCTTTCAGATCGCCTTTAGTGGCAACGACCAGACGGTATTTTCCTTTTAAGGCATCCAGCGTGTCTTCAACACCATCGAGTAATTCGATTGGTTTTTCCAGCAATTCTTTTCCCAGTTCGATGATACGGCCAATGATGGCGACATCGATGGTATTGTTTGAAATTTTTAAGGCAGCTTCGATCATCGAAAGAATATAGCCTTTGATACCGTAACCATAGGCCGGTAAATTCTGTATTTCAATTTTGAATAACTCCTGTGATAATCCCTGATGTGACAGATAATCTTCCATCAATCCGCAGAATTTTTTTTCGGTTTCTTCAAAATAAGGCTCATTTACCCAAAGGGTATCATCTGCATCAAAGGCTATAACTTTTAGTGCCATTTTATTTTTGTATTTGTACTCTTAATTAATAGTCGCTCCGTTTTTAACACCATCGGCATCCGGGTTTACAAAAACCAGTTTACCTTCGGCATTTTCCGTCATCAGGATCATTCCCTCACTTTCCACACCGCGTAAAGCTCTTGGTGCCAGATTGGCTAAAACGGTCACTCTTTTTCCAATAATGTCTTCCGGTGCAAAATGCTCGGCAATTCCCGAAACGATAGTACGAACATCAATTCCGGTGTCGACTTTAAGAATCAGTAATTTGTTTGCTTTAGGCATTTTTTCAGCCGAAACGATAGTTCCTACGCGTAAATCCAATTTGGAAAAATCATCAAAAGTCGCGACTTCTTTTTGTGGCGTTACCACCTGGTTTTCGGCTTTATTGGCCACTTTTGTAGCCTCTAGTCGGTCGATTTGTTTTTGAATTTCTTCATCCTCAATTTTAGCGAATAGCAATTCCGCTTGTCCGATCTGATGACCTGCGGGTACTAAATCGGAATTTTGAGCGATATCATTCCATCCAAATGGATTGTCAATTTTTAAAATGGATTTTAATTTTTGAGCGGTAAACGGAAGGAACGGTTCGGCTAAAACGCTCAATGCCGCAGCAATCTGTAAGGCTACATACATTTGTGTTTTTACTCTTTCCGGATTTTCTTTTACAATTTTCCACGGTTCTTCGTCGGCCAGGTATTTGTTTCCTAAACGCGCCACATTCATCAACTCACCTAAAGCTTCGCGGAAACGGTAGCGCTCGATCGAACTCGAAATAACGGCCGGATAGGCTTTTAATTCGGTTAAAGCCGCTTCGTCTGCCTCAGTCAGTTCGTTAGGTTGCGGAATGATACCGTCGTAGTATTTGTTGGTTAATACTACCACACGGTTGATAAAGTTTCCGAAAATAGCAACAAGCTCATTATTATTACGTGCCTGAAAATCTTTCCAGGTAAAATCATTGTCTTTCGTTTCCGGAGCATTGGATGTTAAAGCATAACGCAATACGTCCTGTTTTTCAGGGAAGTCAATAAGGTATTCGTGTAACCATACCGCCCAGTTTTTGGAAGTCGATAGTTTATTGCCTTCCAGGTTCAGGAACTCATTGGCCGGAACATTATCGGGTAGGATATAACTTCCTTCGGCTTTTAACATCGCCGGGAAAATCACACAGTGGAAAACAATATTGTCTTTTCCGATAAAATGTACCAGTTTGGTATCCTGATCTTTCCAATACGGTTCCCAGTCTTTTCCTACTCTTTCGGCCCATTCTTTTGTGGACGAAATATAGCCAATAGGAGCGTCAAACCATACATATAGTACTTTTCCTTCGGCGCCTTCAACCGGAACCGGAATTCCCCAGTCCAGGTCACGCGTAACGGCACGCGGTTTTAAACCGTCGTCCAGCCACGATTTTACCTGTCCGAAAACATTTGGTTTCCAGTCGTTTTTATGACCTTCCAGAATCCATTCTCTTAAAAACGCATCATATTGGTCTAACGGAAGGAACCAGTGTTTGGTCGATTTTAAGATCGGATTTGTACCGGTTATGGTCGATTTTGGATTGATTAAATCGGTTGCGTTTAACGAGGTACCACATTTTTCACATTGATCGCCATAAGCCTCTTCATTGCCACACTTCGGGCAAGTTCCGGTTACGAAACGATCGGCCAGGAATTGTTGGGCTTTTTCGTCATATAATTGTTCGGTGACTTCTTCTATAAACTTACCGTTGTCGTATAATTTTCTGAAAAAATCAGAAGCAGTATCGTGGTGTATTTTAGCTGAAGTTCTGGAATAATTATCAAAAGAGATTCCGAAATCAGCAAAAGATTCTTTAATAATCCCGTTATATTTATCGATAACCTCCTGAGGAGTAATGCCTTCTTTTTTCGCTTTCATCGAAATGGCCACGCCATGTTCGTCACTTCCACAAATAAAAGCTACATCTTTACCTTGCTGACGTAAAAAACGCGCATAGATATCGGCCGGGACATATACTCCGGCTAAATGGCCAATATGAATCGGGCCGTTCGTATACGGTAAAGCAGCTGTAATGGTATATCTTTTAGGATTTTGTATCATAAAAAAAAGATTATATTTTGAATGTATTTCAAGATGAAATGCAAAAATAGGCTATTAACCACGAATTTGGATGTTTTTTTCATTCAAATTGTGCAAAAAAGCGTTGATAAATCCTTTGACGGATGCTTATCGGATTGTTTTAAAAATGCTAAATTTGTTAGAAACGATTTCAAATGAAAACAAACCGCCTCCATACGAAAGCCGTATTTTTGAGATCATTTTTGATTTTAGTGTTAATTTTTACAACGACCGATTTATATTCACAACGAAAAATGAAAATTCCATCCTATTTAAAGAAAGGTGATACCGTAGCCATTGTTTGTACCGCAAGAAAATTTTTTCCCGAAGACGCAGAACCCGCCATAGCATTGTTAAAATCGTGGGGATTGGAAGTCAAATTAGGACGTACGATAGGATTGGATAGTTGTCAGTTGGGTGGTACGGATCGCGAGCGTATTGATGATTTTCAACAAATGATGGACGATGATAACATCAAAGCGATATGGTGTGCACGTGGCGGTTATGGAACTGTTCGCATAATAGACGGTTTGGATTTTGCGAAGTTTAAAAAACATCCAAAATGGATCATTGGATTTAGTGATGTTACCGTTTTGCATAGTCATGTCCATAATATGAAAGTGGCAACCCTGCATAGTATCATGCCGTTTACGGTGCCGCGAACCGAAGAGATTTCCAAAGAAACACTACGGAAAGCACTATTTGGCGAGAAAATCCGATATGAGGTTCCGGCGAAAGGATATGAAATTAAAGGAAAAGCAACGGGACAATTAGTAGGAGGTAACCTGTCTATATTATACAGTTTGTTAGGGTCGAAATCCTCAATTGATACAAAAGACAAGATATTATTTATAGAAGACCTGGACGAATATTTATATCATATAGATCGGATGCTCTATAATTTAAAAAGAAATGGTTATTTTGAGGGCCTCAAAGGACTTGTAGTAGGAGGAATGACAGATATGCATGATAATGAAATTCCTTTTGGACAAAATGAAGTAGCTATTATCACTTCCATCGCAAAAGAATATAATATTCCGGTATGTTTTTACTTTCCAGCCGGACATGTTAAAGATAATCGGGCACTAATTTTGGGCGCTACGGTTAATTTTGAAATAACCGACGATAAAGTTGTGTTAGAATTCCAATAAAATAAAAGATGGCACGTCATAATGAACTTGGGAAAGAAGGAGAATCGCGTGCAGTAGCATTTTTGATACAGAACGGATACGAAATTCTAGAGCGAAACTGGATATTTTGTAAAGCCGAGATTGACATAATTGCAAAAAAAGGTACAACTTTAGTAGTTGTAGAAGTTAAAACTCGTTCTAAATTAGAGTATGGATTACCACAGGAATTTGTGAAATCGAAGAAAATTCAGCTTTTAGTGAAAGCTATTAACGAATATGTAATCCTAAGGGACATCGAATGTGACGTCCGTTTTGATATAATTGCTATTCACAAACAGGGCACTGTTTTTGATATTAAGCATTATCCTGATGCATTTTATTATTTCTAATTTATTTTTGTTAAAGTTTTAACAGATTGTTTTTTTTGTAATTTTACGAGATTTTTAAAACCCACTATAATTATGAAAACTATTTCCTCTGTAGTTGAACATTACATTAAAACGAAACCCTTTTTGCTCAATGGCCTCTCCCAAGGTATCATCAACCTGACTTCCTTAGCTAGAGTAATGATGCCGGAATTAGAGCAGGAATTAGGGAAAAACATTAAACAAGGAGCTGTCGTAATGGCTCTGAAACGATTATCGGAAGAACTTGGTTTCCGGATGAACCACAAACTGGATAAAGTTCTGAAGAATCTGGGAGAAATTACTGTACGTTCCTCATTGACGGATTATAATTTCGCAATTACTCCAAAAGTATTGAGTTGTCAATCGGATTTAATCGCAGAAATTAATAACTATACAGATATATTCTATACTTCTTCGCGAGGTGTTAATGAAACCAATATCATTGTAAGTGATTCCCTAAACCACTTAGTGGAAAAATATTTTGCAGAAGAAAAATGGGCACATAAAACCGAAAATCTGGCTTCGATTACGGTAAAACTTCCAAAAGACAACCTTTCTGTACCGGGATTGTTTTACTATGTATTTCAACGTTTGGCCTGGGAAGGTGTGAATATTTGCGAAGTAGTTTCCACAAATTACGAATTCACCATTATTGTTAGTGATGATCAAGTAGATATTGCTTTCAAAGCTATTAAAGACCTTAAAAGTTTGTAGTTAAAAGGTTAAAATTGTGTAGTTAAGCAGGGAATGTGAGTCAGAATCTAAATATTTTCTATATTTGGACTGACTAAAATACAAACTAACCCCGCAAAATGAAAAAATTTACACTTTTTTTGGCCCTTTTAACCGGGCTAACTGTGTTTTCGCAAAACAGAGTCGCCCAAAGGGTCACCGAGTTACGCTCACAGAACACAGACTTTAAAAAATTTTCAGTATTAGAAGCGTCGACTAAAACTCCAGGAAAAGAAATTGCCAGAGTTGTAAACGACGCTTCTTTTGCTATTATAAAAGAAGCAGCAGTCAATGAAATCGTATCCCAAAAACCCAACGCGATCGAGTTGAGCCTGCCGTACCATAACGAAACGGTAACACTACAACTTTACCGGGTAGATTTGCTGGCAGAAGGTTTTCACCTTGATACCGACAAAAGAAAAAACATCACTTACGAACCGGGAGTTTATTACCGTGGTATCGTAAAAGGAGATACAAACTCACTGGTTTCGTTTAACTTTTTTAAAGGCGAACTGAATGGAATTGCATCTAGTTCAAAATTAAGCAATTTAACGGTAGGTAAATTGGACAAAAAAGGAAACAAATCGGACTATATCCTCTATGAAGATCAAAAGATGAACGTAACCCACGATTTTGAATGTGCTACGGATGATAGAGTTGAAGAATTTAAAAGCGCACCAACTGCGCCATCGGCAAGTCCGGCCAGTACTAAATGTGTGACGGTTTATTTTGAAATTGATTATAATTTATACCAGTCAAACGGAAGTAATACAACTACAACTTCCAACTGGATGACTTCGGTTTTTAATAATGTACAGACCTTATATAGTAACGACGGAATTACTACAGCCCTAAAATCAGTATACATCTGGACTTCACAGGATCCATATGAAGGAGTTGGAACCAGTTCTGGAGATTACCTGGCAAAATTTAATGCGGTACGACCAGTTTTCGACGGTGATGTAGGACAATTGGTGGGTATCGATCCGGGAGGATTAGGAGGAGTAGCGGTAACAATCGGAGGATTATGTACGGCAAATAACTACTGTTATTCGGATGTGAATTTTAGCTATAGTACTGTACCAACATATTCCTGGACAGTTCAGGTAGTGACACACGAATTAGGACACTTACTAGGTTCCAGACATACACACGCTTGTGTATGGAATGGAAATAACACCGCTATTGATAACTGTGCTCCGGCTGCTTTAGGAGCATCGTCGGAAGGATATAACTGTATGACCAATCCGCCAACAATTCCTTCTTCTTCTGTAAAAGGAACGATTATGAGTTATTGTCATTTGGTGAGCGGCATAGGAATTAGCTTTAACAATGGATTCGGACCACAACCGTCAACTGCAATTTTAAACCATGTTGATTCCAGAACCTGCTTAAGTACAGATTGTATCAGTACTTGTATTAATACCGTTATGGATATCAATTCCACTATGGGAGCCGGAAATACATCGGCTGTGATTACCTGGTCGGATGCCGGAAGTGCTACTTCATGGCAAATAGTTGTATTCCCGTACTCAGGAACAGCAGGTCAGTATACTACAGTAGGAACAAATTCTTATACAGCGCAAAACTTAACGCCAAATACGTATTACAGAGTGCGGATCCGTCCGGTTTGTGGTTTTGGAATGACATCATTGGCCAGAGATTTTATATTGTTGACCGGAGCTGATTACTGTAACGGAATTCAATTGACCGATACCGGAGGAACATTTGGACAATATGGGAACAATCAGATGTTTGTAAGAACCCTTATTCCAAATCTGGCAAACAATAAAGTAAAACTAACCTTTACCTCTTTCAGACTGGAAGACGGGTATGATTTCTTATATATCTACAACGGATCAAGTACGGAAGCGCCATTGGTAGGCGGAGCTGGTTTAACAGGATTAACTGTACCGGCACCAATCGAATCTACTGCTGCAGACGGTGCTTTAACAATGAAATTCGTTTCCGATGGCGGTGTAACCGAATCCGGATGGGTGGCAACAACCTCTTGTACACCTTCTTTGGGCTTGGAAGATGCGGTTTATATGGATTATTCGTATTACCCGAACCCGGTTAATGGTTTTGTGAATATTACATCAAAAGATGCTATAACAGAAATTCAGGTATTTAATGTTCAGGGACAATTGCTGTATAACAGTCAGTTGAACGACCTGGCAACAAAAGTAGACATGACGGCCTATGCGACCGGAACCTATCTTTTCAAAATGAAAATCAACAACCAGACCGTTAATTTTAAAGTTGTTAAATTATAATTAAAAATAACAGAATCGAATGATTAAAGCCGTTTACCGGGATTGGTAAACGGCTTTTTTTATTTTCAATTCCTTATCTTTGTTTTGAAAACAAAAAACTAACTATGTACGAAATTATTCAAAAAGGCCATTCCGGATTGGCTTACTTAGCTTTATTGGCTTTATTCATCGCTGTAATCAACGCTTTTATAGGAATGAGTTCCAAAAGAGATTTTGAACCAAAAGACAGAAGAATTTCACTTTTTGGATTGATCTTTTCTCATATTCAGTTGCTTTTCGGTTTTATCCTATATTTTGTTTCACCACTGGGTTCGGCATCTTTCGGACAAATGAGTAACAGTGCGCTTCGATTAACTTCTTTGGAGCATCCGCTAATCAATATCATTGCCATAGCATTGATCACGATTGGTTGGTCGAAACATAAAAAAGCAGCTACCGGAACGGATAAATTCAAAAAAATAGCCGTTTTCTATGCGATAGGAGTGCTTTTAATACTAAGCAGAATACCATGGAGTTTATGGTTTAAATAAAATGAAGGCCCGTAAGGGCCTTTTTCAACTTGGCATATTTCTTGCCTTTCATTATCTAAAAAACGAATAGAATGAAAAAAGTAATAGTTTACATCGTATTTGTTACACTGGCTGTTTTGTTAATCAGTACAACAACCGGTAGGGTTTTCGCTTTTCAGGTAGATCCGAAAGTGAAAGTGAACGATACGATAAAAAAAGATTCTATCACGATTCAGGGAGGTCTTAAGCTCAAGAATTATAAAAAAAATGTACATGCATCGTATTATGCCGACCGATTTAATGGAAGAAGAACCGCAAGTGGTAGAAAATTTGACAATGCAAAATATACAGCCGCTCATAGAAATCTACCTTTCGGAACCAAAATAAAAGTAACGAATGTAGCCAATAAAAAAGCCGTTATCGTAGAAGTAACCGATCGCGGACCATTCTCACGAGGACGGGAAATTGACCTTTCTAAAAAAGCGTTTATGGAAATCACACACGGAAAAGGCCGTGGATTTGTTAACGTAAATATCGAAGTGATTCAGGATTAAACTATTCGAGTTTACTTCCTTTTGCTGCCCACCATCCCATAGTTTCCACTTCCAGTCGTCCGGATTTTACCGCCGGGTCGAGTTTTGCAAGACTATCAGCTTCGCGTAATGTAGGCGTGTTAAAAACCAGAATGCCCGAAATAGTTTCGTGTTTGTCCATAGGACCGGCAAGGCTGATTTTTCCGTTTTGATGCAACCAGGAAAGATGTTCCATATGCTTTTTCTGAATTTCTTCAGCTTCCTCTTTCGGTTGGGTTCTGTTGGGACCTTTTTTTAATAAGACTAGAAAATATTTTTGCATCACATAGGTGGTGCCATTGTCCTGATAACTAAAAGTCTCCGGAACAGGTTCGGTTGGAATAGATGCCGTTTGGACTGTTTTCTTAGGACTGCCACAGGATAAAACTGCAAACAGAAAAAGTAAAATATACCGCGGCATTTTCATTTTACCAGTGTTTATAAGGATGATTACTTAAAAAAGCATTGTAATACCGTTTGTCGCCGGTAACCTCGGATCCGAGCCAGTCCGGCTTTTCAAAAAGCTCGTTTTCCGATTGCAATTCCACTTCGGCAATGATCAGTCCTTCATTGACGCCGGAAAAGACATCCACTTCAAAAGTGTGGTTTCCTTTTCGGATCTCATAACGGACTTTGTCGATAACACCTTTTTCGCAGAGCGGCAGGAGCATTTCAGCATCGGAAACCGGAATTTCCGTTTCCCATTCCAAGCGTGTCGTACCGGAAGCATTTCCGATACCTTTCACGGTTAGAAAACCTTTTTTGCCCTTAATACGAACGCGAACCGTTCTTTCCGGATCGGAATTAAGATAACCTTGTACGATCCTGTTTTGATGATGTGATTCGGTAATAAAAGCCTCGGATTTGACTAAAAACTTTCGCTCGATTTCCTGCATTTTCTGGAGAAATTAATATAAATTAGGAGCAAGTTAAGAAAATTATAGCTCCCGGATCGTAATTTTGTCACCGAATAATTTACCAAAAACAAGCGCATGAATTTAAGACATAAGCTACAATCAAAGACAACGATAGAAAACCTGTTTGATAAACATTTTGAAAACCAGCGGTATGTCTCTGAAGATAGCTTGCATTTTTTAGTGGATCTGGTACATTTGTTCCGACCGAAAAAACCGCAAAAACAAGCGACGGTTTCCATTGAAAAATTGCTTTATTTTCTGGAAGAGCACCCGGATAAACGCGAATTACTGATAAGCTATCTGGCGCTGTTGTTCAAAGAACGAAAATTCAGTCGGATGTTATCGGACGCTGCGATTTTACAGGATGCCGATTTTGTCTTCGAAGTCAAAAAAAGATTGTTAGCCAAAGTATTGCCCTATCAACCGCAAAAAGACACCCTTCAATATATCCTGAATCAGGTTTTTTATCTGAATTCAGATGGTATTTGGATCAAAAAAGTTCCAATGGAAGAATTATTGCGATTATTTGATCTGCTTTCATTTCGGGATATCTATGTTTCGGTTAAAGAAAAATCACCATTATCCGAATTGCTCAATGTGATGAACCTCATTCCGCAGCGTATGAGCGGAAGAGCGATGGAAAATGACGTGATCAAAATGGTTCCGGAATACAGTCAGTTTGAAAGCCCGTTTACGGCTTTTGAAAAAGAGTTGCAGGAAATTATCGAAAAAATACGTACCGGAGAACAACATGCGATCACTTCCGATGATTTGTTGTATAAGCAACTGCTAATCCTGCACAAACAATGCGAAGAGTATGTCGACAAAGCTTTTGCGAATAGTTCCAAATACGGAATTTCGATTAAGGTAAACCAAAGCCTGTTACGCATTCGACAGCAATTGCACCGTATGAAAATCCTGATTCCGTTATTGGTAGTTAATAAAGAAGAAGACAAAAAACAGAATACGATTCAGCTGGCATTGCAACTCATTAAATTCAACTGTTATAAAAACAACGTTGGCCAGTTGATCAATGAAAGCACGCAATTGCTTTCGTATGAGATCACACAACACACGGCCAAAACAGGAGAACATTATATCACTGAAAGTCCGAAAGAGTATTTCGGAATGCTTAAAGCTGCTTTAGGAGGCGGTTTTATCGTGGGGATATTGTGTATCATCAAATTGTTGTTTTCCAAAATAGAAACCAGTGCTTTCGGACATGCGTTTCTGTATAGTTTAAATTATTCGCTTGGTTTTATTGCGATTTACCTTTGTGGTTTTACATTGGCGACCAAACAACCGGCGATGACTGCAGCGACCATTATTCAGGCCTTGGAAAAGGGGATGAAAAAACAAGGTAAAACGGAAAACAAACACAGTTCGTTTGCCAAATTATTCGCCCGTTTGTTCCGATCTCAGTTTATCGCATTCGTCGGAAACGTGGTCATGGCTTTCCCGGTTTCCTTATTGGGAATTTGGGCGATCGATCAGGCTTTCGATTATAATATTGCCGAAACGAAATGGCCCAAACTTTTAGGCGATCTGAACCCTATTTTTTCACCCGCCATTTTTCACGCTTCGATAGCCGGTGTATTCCTGTTTTTGTCGGGAATTATTTCCGGAAGTATTTCCAACCGAAACAAACACAATCAGGTATATTACCGTATTCAGGAGCATCCGTTTCTAAAAATGAGTTTCGGTGTCGAAAAAACAAAAAAAATAGCCAATTGGTTTGAACACAACTGGGCCGGTATTGTTTCGAACGGCTGGTTTGGAGTTTTCCTGGGAAGTACGGCGTCGATAGGGATCTTTTTGGGATTAAATCTGGACATCCGACACATTACATTTGCGAGTGGAAATTTTGCCTTAGGATTATATGGAATGGATTTTAAAGCAGATTTATGGATGATTGGCTGGAGTATTTTAGGAATCGGACTTATTGGGTTTATGAACTTTATTGTCAGTTTTGGTCTGTCGATCGGATTGGCGTTTCGTTCCCGAAATATACCGCTTTCGGAATTCCGACTTTTAAATAAGGCCATCTGGATTCATTTTAGAAAACGACCGCTATCGTTTTTTATCCCGGTAAAAGACAAACGGGAAGAAGAATCCGTGTCCTGATTTCGTCTGGTTTATAGCCTATATTTACTTTATGGAAACGACCCCAAATTTCAGAAAGATTATCCACGTGGATATGGATGCATTTTATGCTTCCGTGGAGCAGATGGATAATCCGGAATTAAAGGGAAAACCGGTAGCCGTTGGCGGAAGTGAGGTTAGAGGTGTGGTTTCAGCGGCGAGTTATGAAGCTCGTAAATTTGGCGTTCGAAGTGCGATGAGTGGCTATATGGCCCGGAAAAACTGCCCGGAACTTATTTTTGTCCGTCCCCGTTTTGATCGGTACAAAGAGATCTCCAAAAAAATCCGGAAAATATTTTACGAATATACCGATCTGGTGGAACCGCTTTCGCTGGACGAGGCCTATCTGGACGTAACGGAAAATAAAAAAGGGAATCCGAGTGCCACGCTAATCGCGCAGGAAATTCGGAAACGTATTTTTGAGGAAATCGGACTAACGGCTTCCGCGGGAATTTCAGTAAATAAATTCCTGGCAAAAGTAGCCAGTGACTATAACAAACCCAACGGACAAAAAACGATTAATCCTGAAGAAGTAATCCAATTTCTCGAAGAACTGGATATCAAAAAATTCTACGGTATCGGGAAAGTAACGGCCGAAAAAATGTACCAGAGTGGCATTTTTACCGGAAAAGATTTAAAAGGAAAATCGCTGGATTATCTGGAGGAGCATTTTGGAAAAAGCGGAACCCATTACTACAATATTGTAAGAGGTATTCATAATAGCGCGGTAAAACCGGATCGAATGTTAAAATCGGTTGGTGCCGAAAGAACCTTTAATGTCAATTTATCGTCCGAAATTTTTATGGTTGAAAAGCTGGAAAATATCGCGAATGAATTAGAAAAACGGCTGAAGTCGTATAAAATAGCCGGAAAAACGGTAACGTTAAAGATCAAATATTCCGATTTCACACTACAAACGCGCAGCAAAACCTTACCGTATTTTATAGCCGATAAAGCCCTGATTCTGGAAGCGGCGAAAGAATTACTGTATCAGGAAAAAATGAAAGATTCGGTACGCTTACTGGGTATTTCGTTACACAACCTGAATACGGAAATCAAAAAAACCGTTGCCGTACAATTGCGGTTTGACTTTTAAAAAAAAACCTGCCGATTTCGACAGGTTTGTACTATTTTATAATCATATGGATTAGCTGATTTGAGAAATACGCAGGGTGTTAACCATCCCTTTGTCGATTACCGGCATGGCGGCCAGGTTAATCATCATATCGTCTTCTTTTACAAATCCTTTTTCTTTTGAAATGCGGTTGATGTCTTCTACGGTATCATCGGTACTCACCAATTTGTCGTAGTAGAACGTATGAACACCCCAAAGTAAACCAAGCTGGGTTACGATCTTTTTATTGGACGTAAATACTAAAATGTGAGAATGAGGACGCCAGGCCGAAATCTGGAAGGCCGTATAACCACTATTGGTTAGTGTTGAAATCGCTTTTGCATCGATATCATTGGCCATTAAAGCGGCGTGATAACAGATCGATTTGGTAATATAGCGTTTGGTTCGAACTAATGGCGGATTTTGCGGAACTTTGATTAGAGGTGAATTTTCAACACTTTCGATAATCTGCGTCATTTTTTCAATTACTTGCACCGGATAGTTTCCTACAGAAGTTTCTCCGGAAAGCATTACAGCATCGGCACCATCCATAACCGAGTTGGCTACGTCGTTTACTTCGGCACGGGTCGGTGTTAAACTGGTGATCATCGTTTCCATCATCTGTGTTGCGATAATAACCGGAATACGGGCTGTTTTGGCACGGTGAACCAGTTTTTTCTGGATTAACGGAACTTCCTGAGCCGGAATTTCAACACCAAGATCCCCTCGGGCAACCATTAGTCCGTCGGCAAAAGCAACGATTTTATCAATATTTTCAACCGCTTCGGGTTTTTCGATTTTAGCGATAATCGGAATTTTATGATCAGAATGTTTGGCAATTAAATCCTGAAGATCCTCCAGATCTTTTGAAGTTCTAACAAACGATAAGGCAATCCAATCCACTTGATTTTCAATAGCGAAAATCGCATCGCGAATGTCTTTTTCCGTTAAAGCGGGTAATGAAACCTTAGTATTTGGCAGGTTTACTCCTTTTTTCGATTTCAATGGACCCCCTTGAATTACCACGGTCTTAACCTCGGTATTTTTATCGGTTTCCAGCACCTCAAAAATCAGTTTACCATCATCCAAGAGAATACGCTCTCCGGGATTTACATCTTTAGGAAACTCTTTGTAATTCATGTACACTCTTTCGGAAGTCCCAAGAATGTCTTCTGCAGTAGTAAATGTAATGGTATCGCCTTTACTAACTACTACGTCTTCTTTCATGACACCGACGCGAAGTTTTGGGCCTTGCAGGTCGGCAAGAATAGAAGTGGTATAACCAAATTCATCGTTTAGTCCTCTAATAATATCGATACGTTCTTTAACATCCGTATAATCAGCGTGAGAAAAATTAATTCGGAAGACATTTACTCCTGTATCAATCATTTCTTTTATTATTTCTCTTGTACTGCAAGCAGGGCCAAGTGTCGCTACGATTTTTGTCTTTTTTCTTGTCAGCATTGGTATTAGAAAATTAAATTATTTTTCGATTTTAGTTTGTTTTGTTCAATTTTATAGGCCGTGGTAATCTGTTTGATTGTCAACAGCTGATCAATCAGTTGGTCCAGGTCAAAAAAATCGTCTGTGTTTTCAATTTTTATGATATAATCCACTTTTTTGAGTTCCGGCAACAGGTATATGTTGGTTGCGATATCAAATTCCGTTTCCTCAAAAAGGGATGTGGCTTTCGTTTGTCGGGTAACGAGCGTTGTTTTATTTGGAATCAGATTCCAGAACAATTCATGTGCTTCGTCGTCGAAAATAAAGCGGGTAAAATGACTTTTTCCTTCCGGTACCTGAATACCGATATCCTTGCTGCTTTTTTCGAATGTAACGGGAAGCTTCTGGTTGATAAAATAGGCTAACCGATAGTCTTCCAGGGTCGAATGAATTGCGATCAATTCATAATCTTCGGAGATAAAATCGTTAATCAGTAGTTTATGAATAGCCATATTCTTTGAGAAAAATCCAGGGGTAAAGATACTACATTAAAGATTTAAAAAACAGGAAAGTAAGGTTGTTAACGATAATTTAGCAAAGACCGCACTTACTTTTTGTTAATTTTTTCCTGGAATGCAAAATAGGCGCGTTGTGAGGCTTTTTCCTCTGCCTTTTTCTTGGAAGTAGCTCTGGCTTTGGCTACGATTTTATTGTCGATCTTTAGTTTTACGCCAAAATATTTGATTCCTTCGTTACCGTTATCTTCGAAAACGTCGTACTGGAAGGTATGTTTTTCTTTCTGACACCATTCGATCAGCAGGCTTTTGTAGCTGATTACTTTTCCTTCGAGTTTGGCAATATCCACATAAGGAACGATTACTTTTTTATGGATAAATTTCTCGCAATAGGTAAAGCCACGATCCAGATAAATAGCGCCGATTAAGGCTTCGAATAAATTGCCGTGGATATTTTCGCCAAAGTGCTGTGTCGATACTTTGCTTTCCACATGTCGGATCAGGTTCAGATCTTTTCCCAGTTCGTTCAAATGCTCGCGACTCACGATTTTAGACCGCATTTTGGTCAGGTAACCTTCATCGCCGGTCGGAACTTTATTGAACAAATGTGCCGCAATGACCGATCCCAGCATAGCATCTCCTAAAAATTCCAGGCGCTCGTAGTTCATCGGATTTCCCTCATCATCAGATTTATTCATCGAACGATGGGTAAAAGCCTTGCGGTAATGAATCATGTTTATAGGTTTGAAACCCAGTATTTTAGAAATTTCATCAAAAAAAATCCCGTCTTCATTAGAGCGGGAATTTGAAAATATTTTTTTGATAATACTCATTACAAGACTACAGATCCAATTTTTTTACAAGTACACAAGCATTGTGACCACCAAAACCAAACGTATTGCTCATAACCACTTTCATGTCTCTTTTCTGAGCCTGGTTAAAAGTAAAATTCAATTTACTGTCGATGTTTTCATCGTCTGTAAAATGGTTGATAGTTGGCGGAACGATTCCGTGTACAATCGAAAGGATAGAAGCTATGGCTTCGATAGCACCGGCAGCACCCAATAGGTGACCCGTCATCGATTTGGTAGCGTTCAGATTTAGGGTATAGGCATGTTGACCAAATACATGTTCGATCGCTTTACTTTCGGCAATATCACCTAAAGGCGTCGAGGTACCGTGCATGTTTACACCATCTACGTCGGTAGGTTGTAAACCGGCATCGCGTAAACAGTTTAACATTACGTTTTTCGCACCAAATCCTTCCGGATGTGGAGCTGTAATGTGATGTGCATCAGCCGACATACCGCCACCGCCTATTTCGCAATAGATTCGGGCGCCACGAGCCACTGCATGATCGTATTCTTCCAATATCAAAGCACCGGCACCTTCACCTAAAACAAAACCTTCACGATCTTTGTCCATGGGACGGGAAGCCGTTTTTGGGTCATCATTTCGGGTCGATAGGGCATGCATGGCGTTAAAACCACCCATTCCGGCAATGGTTACAGCTGCTTCAGATCCACCGGTGACCATTACATCGGCATGTCCTAAACGGATGTAGTTAAACGCGTCGATAAGCGCATTTGTAGAAGAGGCACAAGCCGAAACCGTAGTAAAGTTTGGTCCTCTAAAACCATATTTGATGGAAATATGACCACCGGCAATATCGGCAATCATTTTAGGGATAAAGAAAGGGTTGAATTTCGGGATTCCACTACTTCTGGCAAAATCAATAACTTCCTGCTGGAACGTTTCCAATCCGCCAATTCCGGATCCCCAGATCACACCTACTCTGTCTTTGTCTAACTTATCAAAATTGAAATTCGCATCGTTAACCGCTTCTTCTGCTGACACCATTGCGTATTGTGCATAGCGATCCATTTTTCGAGCTTCTTTACGATCTATGAAATTCTCAACATTAAAACCTTTTAATTCGCAGGCAAATTGTGTCTTGAAGTTGGAGGCATCAAAATAAGTAATTGGAGCAGCTCCGCTTACACCGTTAATAAGACCATTCCAGTATTCCTGAATATTGTTCCCAATAGGAGTAAGAGCACCTAATCCTGTTACTACAACTCGTCTTAATTTCATACGTTCAATTTTATAGTTTCAATTTAAACAAAAATACCCATGTTGTTTTCTTTTTTAAAGTAAAGGAAACATGGGCAATTTGATAGTATATTTCATGATTGTTACCAATCAGTTGTATTTCTTAACCAAATACCAGTTGAAAAATAATAACACCCATGTGTTCACAGTAAAACCGGAACACATGGGATTAATGAGGTTATTATTTTTTAGCTTCTTCTATGTAAGAGATAGCTTGGCCAACAGTAGAAATGTTTTCAGCTTGGTCATCTGGAATTTGAATATCGAATTCTTTTTCGAACTCCATAATAAGCTCAACAGTGTCTAATGAATCAGCCCCTAAATCGTTAGTGAAGCTTGCTTCCGTTACAACTTCGTTTTCGTCAACACCTAATTTGTCTACGATAATCGCTTTTACTCTTGATGCAATGTCTGACATAATCTTTAATTTTAAAATTTAATTTGTTGGCAAAAATAAAAAACTTTATTTTAAAACAACATTTTAGTTAATAAATGTAGCTACGAAAATAAAAAATTAATTTGAAAAGGCTCTCAAAAACTGTTTAATATCATTTATTATTCTTTTTTTTGCGGTCTGAAAAACAAAGGATAAATGAGAAAGATCGTCATATTTGCCTCGGGTTCGGGAAGCAATGCAGAAAAAATAATTTTACACTTTAAAAATAGTAATTCAGGGGTTGTTTCGGCCGTTTTTTCGAACAAACCGGATGCAAAAGTGTTAGAGAAATCCCAAAATTTAGGAATTTCGACCGTCGTTTTCGACAAAAATGCGCTTTCTGACGGTACCGTTTTAACAAAAATTAGGACGATCGATCCCGATTTAATCGTTTTGGCCGGCTTCCTTTGGAAGTTTCCGGAGTCGATAATCGAACAATATCCGGGGAAAATTATAAACATTCACCCGGCTCTATTACCAAAATACGGCGGAAAAGGGATGTATGGAATGAATGTACACCGCGCCATACTCGAAAATGGCGAAAAAGAAACCGGAATTACGATACATTATGTAAACGAACAGTATGATGAAGGCGGAATCCTGTTTCAGGCAACGGTATCGGTAGCAGATTGTACCACGCCAGAAGCCATAGCGGCTAAAGTTCAGGAGTTGGAACACGAACATTTTCCAGTAGTAATCGAAAACCTATTAAAAGCATAAAGTGCATTCTCACGAAATACATATATATACAGACGGTGCGGCCAAAGGAAACCCGGGCCCGGGCGGTTATGGTGTAATCCTGGAATGGGTAGGCAAACCGTATAAAAAAGAATTTTACGAAGGATTTCGATTAACAACCAATAACCGAATGGAATTGCTGGCGGTAATTGTTGGTCTGGAAAAACTTAAAATCCAGGGGACAAGTGTTTTGGTGGTTTCGGATTCCAAATATGTGGTCGATTCCGTTTTAAAAGGATGGGTGTTTGGATGGGAAAAGAAAAACTTCGACGGCAAGAAAAATCCCGATCTGTGGATGCGTTTTCTAAAGATATACCGCAAACACCGCGTTGACTTCAGATGGATAAAAGGACACAGTAATCATCCTCAAAATGAGCGATGTGATCAATTGGCGGTCATGGCTTCACAACAGGAAAAGCTTTCGGTGGATACCTATTACGAAAAAGTACAGCACGACTAAGCGCAGTTTTGTAAAACTTTACCATTACTTTGTGATGCTGAATCGTTGCAACTCTGAAACTTATGAAGTATATTTGCACCCTAATTTTCAACACGTTTTATGAACAAACTATTAATTGTAGGTACCGTTGCGTTTGATGCGATTGAAACGCCATTCGGAAAAACTGACAAGATTCTAGGTGGGGCGGCAACGTATATCGGATTGTCGGCGTCATTTTTTAATATAAAATCAGCTATCGTTTCTGTTGTAGGAGAAGATTTTCCGGAAGCGTATTTGGACTTGCTTCGAAATAAAAACATCGATATTTCGGGAGTGGAAGTAGTTAAAGGTGGGAAAACGTTCTTTTGGAGCGGACGCTACCATAACGATTTGAATTCCAGAGATACCTTAGATACCCAATTAAATGTATTAGCGGATTTCCAGCCTAAAGTACCGGCTGATTATACCGATGCTGACGTGGTGATGTTAGGAAACCTGCACCCGATTGTACAAAGCAGTGTTCTGGATCAGATGACAACGCGTCCGAAATTGGTGGTATTGGATACCATGAATTTCTGGATGGATTGTGCACTACCGGAATTATTGGACGTAATGAAACGAGTAGATGTAATTACCATTAACGATGAGGAAGCGCGTCAGTTATCAGGAGAATACTCCCTGGTTAAAGCGGCAGCCAAAATTCATACAATGGGGCCAAAATATGTAGTGATCAAAAAAGGAGAACACGGCGCGTTATTGTTCCACGATAAAGACGTTTTCTTTGCACCGGCTTTACCGCTGGAGGAAGTTTTTGATCCGACAGGAGCTGGAGATACTTTCGCAGGAGGGTTCTCAGGATTTATTACGCAAAGCGAAAACATTTCGTTTGGCAATATGAAAAATGCAATTGTATACGGTTCGAATTTAGCCTCGTTCTGTGTGGAAGAATTCGGAACACAACGTATGGAGCGTTTGGAAAAACACGAAGTACTGTCCCGACTACAACAGTTTAAAGCGCTGACACAGTTCGACATCGCATTACAAGATTAACGGAAACATCCGAAGCCTCGAAACGGGGCTTTTTTTATTAATACACACAACAACAACACAACAACTATGAGTGACGCAATAAAACACGAGTGTGGCATTGCCCTTTTACGATTAAAAAAACCATTATCCTTTTATAAAGAAAAATATGGTTCTGCTTTCTACGGGATACAGAAAATGTATCTGCTAATGGAAAAGCAACATAACAGAGGACAAGATGGAGCCGGTTTGGCGAGTATTAAACTGGATGTAGAACCGGGAGAACGCTATATCAGCAGAATCCGTTCCAACCAGTCGCAACCGATTCAGGATATTTTTGCGCAAATCAATCAGCGTATAAACGAAGAATTGACCGCGCATCCGGAATATAACGATAACGTGGATTTACAGAAACAGGAAATCCCCTATATTGGAGAATTATTTTTAGGACATGTACGTTATGGAACTTTTGGTAAAAACAGTATCGAAAGTGTCCACCCGTTTTTACGTCAGAACAACTGGATGCATCGCAACCTGATTGTAGCTGGAAACTTTAACATGACCAATGTTAAAGAATTGTTTGACGACCTGGTTCGATTGGGACAACATCCGAAAGAAATGGCCGATACAGTTACCGTAATGGAAAAAATCGGACACTTTTTGGATGATGAAGTAACCGATTTGTACCAACAATGTAAAAACGAAGGATTAAGTAAAAGAGAAGCGTCACCGGAAATTGCAGAACGTTTGGATATTGCCCGTATTTTACGACGTGCGTCCAAAAACTGGGACGGTGGATATGCTATGGCGGGACTTTTAGGACACGGCGATGCTTTTGTAACCCGTGATCCGGCAGGAATCCGTCCGGCATTCTATTATCAGGATGACGAAATCGTAGTCGTGGCATCCGAAAGACCGGTAATTCAAACCGTATTTAACGTACCGTTTGAAGCCATCCGTGAAATCACACCGGGACATGCGATCATCGTTAAAAAAGACGGAAGAGTACTGGACGAACAGATCCGCGAAGCCCTACCGTTAAAAGCCTGTTCGTTCGAAAGAATTTATTTCTCAAGAGGAAGTGATGCCGAAATTTATCAGGAACGCAAAGAATTAGGAAAGTTGATCATGCCGGCGGTACTGGAAGCAATCGGAAACGATACTGATAACACGGTATTTTCTTACATACCGAATACAGCGGAAACCTCTTTTTACGGAATGGTTGAAGCCGCGCAGGACTTTTTAAACCAACGTAAGATTTCCGATATTTTAGCGAATAAAGAGGCGTTGACAGCTGAAAAATTACAAGATATTTTATCGGTAAAACTCCGAACCGAAAAAGTAGCGATCAAAGATGCGAAACTCCGAACGTTTATTACCGAAGATAGTAGCCGTGACGATTTGGTGGCGCACGTATATGATGTGACATATGGTGTGATCAACCCAAGCGACAATCTGGTAATCATTGATGATAGTATTGTACGGGGAACAACCTTAAAAAAGAGTATTATCAAGATGATGGATCGTTTGCATCCGAAGAAAATCGTAATTGTCTCTTCGGCACCGCAAATCCGTTATCCGGATTGTTATGGAATTGACATGGCAAAACTGGAAGGCCTGATCGCATTCCAGGCTACATTGGAGTTGTTGAAAGAACGCAATCTGTACCATTTGGTAGACGAAGTGTACCAAAAATCAAAAGCGCAGGAACACCTTCCGGATAGTGAAGTGGTGAACTATGTAAAAGAAATATACGCACCGTTTACGGATCAGGAAATTTCAGACAAGATAGCAGAGATGTTAACGTCTTCGGATGTAAATGCCGAGGTGAAAATCATTTTCCAGACCGTGGAAAATTTACATACTGCCTGTCCGAAAAATTTAGGAGATTGGTATTTCACAGGTGACTATCCAACCAATGGTGGTAATCGCGTAGTGAACCGTGCTTTTATGAATTTTTACGAAGGTAAAGACGCCCGTGCATATTAACAAGTAGTTAAAAACACGCTTTTTATCGAATTTATTAGTAGATAATCTGATTTTTTTGATAGCGAAAAGCATTGACAATACATTTGTATCACCATAGCATTAGTAGGTTAAGTTTATGGTAGATTTGGGGCAAAAAGGGTGGAATTCTATTCCACCTTTTTATTTTTTGATAAATAAAAAACCCCGACAGTAGTACCATCGGGGCTATTTGTAGTTGTTATTTTAGATTATTTTGCAGTTGCATAACGTTTTGCTACTTCAGCCCAGTTAATCACATTGAAAAACGCCTCAATATAATCCGGTCTTCTGTTTTGGTAGTGCAAATAGTATGCATGTTCCCAAACGTCCATTCCTAAAATAGGAGTTCCGCCACATCCGATACCGGGCATTAACGGGTTGTCCTGATTTGGAGTGCCGCAAACATCAAGTTTTCCACCTTTCTGAACACATAACCATGCCCATCCGGAACCAAATTGCGTCGCGCCTGCTTTTGAAAACTGCGCTTTAAATTCGTCAAAAGAACCAAAAGAAGCATTGATCGCTTCAGCCAATTCTCCTGTTGGTAATCCGCCACCGTTTGGCGACATTACTTCCCAAAATAAATTGTGATTGTAAAAACCACCACCGTTGTTACGCACTGCCGCTTTAGACAAATCAAGACCGTTAAGGATTTCTTCGATCGTTTTGCCTTCTAAATCCGTTCCGGCAATTGCAGCGTTTAAATTCGTAGTATAAGCATTGTGATGTTTAGAATGGTGAATCTCCATTGTACGGGCATCAATATGAGGCTCTAAGGCGTCATAAGCATATGGAAGTTTTGGTAATTCGAAAGCCATAGTCTTTTTATTTAAAGATTAGTATTAATTTTATTCAAAATTATAAATTATACTTTGGAATAAAAAATAGTAATTTTCTATTCCGATATTGGTAATGCCAATATAAACATTTCTTAATTGTGGAGAAAACTGCTTTTTCAATTTATGACGCTTCCGCTGGATCGGGAAAAACCTATACGCTTGTAAAAGAGTATCTTAAAATTTTGCTGACAGCCGACTCGAATGATGCGTATAAAAAAATTCTGGCCATAACCTTTACCAATAAAGCGGTAGAGGAAATGAAAACCCGGATTGTAAACGGTTTGTCGGAGTTTTCAAAACCCGATACCAGCGACAAGGCTTTGGAGTTGATGAAAGATATTTCGGCCGAAACGCGGCTCAGTCTGGCGACGATTCAGGACAAATCGAAAGCGATCATCAAAAATATTATCCATAATTATGCGTCTTTTGATATTTCCACGATTGATAAATTTACCCATAAGGTGATCCGCGCCTTTGCACACGATCTGAATCTGCCGGTAACCTTTGATGTTTCGCTCGAAACGGATTCGCTTTTAATGGAAGCCGTGGATGCCATAGTCGCTAAAGCGGGTGAGGAAAACGAACTGACAAACCTATTGGTCGATTTTTCGGTGGATAAAACCGATAACGACCGAAGTTGGGATGTAACCGGAGAGTTGTTGGATGTGGGTCGATTATTGCTCAATGAAAACAACCGGAACGAGATTCATAACTTCGAAGGTAAATCGATCGGAGAGTTTCTGGAAGTTAAAGCTAAACTAAAAGAAGCGGTGTCGCATCTTGATGCCGATAGTGTCGCTAAGGCGGATGAAGCCATGGCACTTATCGAAAGCAAAGGAATTGATTTAAAATCATTTTCCCGCGGAACGTTTCCGAATCATTTGGGGTATATTCAGAAAGGCGAATTAAAAAGTACGCATAAAAAATTCAGAGAAGTCGATGACATTGCGGTCAATAAAGGCGCAAAAGACAAAGAGCTTATCGAATCGATTTCCGGAGAATTGATCACATTACTGGATGCGGTTTATAAAAACTATGAAAAAAAGAATTTTTATACGGCTTTCCTGAAAAACATCACACCGTTGTCGTTGTTAAACTCGATTAGTCAGGAGTTGGAACGAATTCAGAAAGAACAAAACATATTGTCGATTTCGGAGTTTAATGCGATCATTTATAAAGAAATTCAAAACCAGCCGGCACCGTTTATTTACGAACGTCTGGGCGAACGCTACCGTCACTTTTTTATCGACGAATTTCAGGATACGTCCGAAATGCAATGGCACAATCTGATTCCGCTAATCGACAATGCACTGGCCAGTGAAGATTTGTCAGGCGTACGCGGATCACTAATGATTGTGGGCGATCCGAAACAATCCATTTACCGTTGGCGCGGTGGGAAAGCAGAGCAGTTTATCGCGCTGAGTAAATGCCATAATCCGTTTTCAAACCCGGATAAAAAACTCGTCCGACTGGAGAAAAACTATAGAAGCTACTCGGAAATTATTCAGTTTAACAACGCTTTTTTTGCGATGTTGGCCGATGAATTTTCAAACGAAGACTATCAGGATCTTTACCGCAATCACAGTCATCAGGAAAACAATTCCAAAATAGGAGGTTATGTGAATATTTCATTTATTCCCGAAACGGTCGAAGTAACCGATGAAGACGGAGAAGAAACAAACGACAAAGAACAGTTATACCTGAAAGCGACCTTAAAAACGATATACGAAGTGGCTGCAAAAGGCTATGCCTACAAAGATATTGTGTTGCTCACGCGAAAGCGATCGTCGGGTGTGGCGTTGGCAAATTACCTGACCGAAAACGGAATCAAGATATTATCGTCCGAAACCTTGCTGATCGATAATGCAACTGAGGTACGATTGATTTTAAATGTATTGCGTTACCTGAAAAACAACAACGACAAAGAGTCTAAAGCCGCCTTTTTGTATTTTGTGGCGCGGTATCGTCAAGACCAGTTACAGATTCACGATTGTATCGAACAGGGCATGCAGCAGGAAACGGAAGTGGCACTCGAAAACTGGTTGCGGGAACTCGGAATCAGTATTTCATTTGATGAATGTCGGAAGAAATCGCTCTATGAAACCGTCGAAATTATAATAGCTGTTTTTATAAAAGAAAAAAGCACCATTTCCTATGTGCAGTACTTTTTGGATCTGGTATTGGAAAGAGACGTGCGGACCCAATCCGGGATTGCGGATTTTCTCGATTACTGGGATAAAAACGGATCCAAATTTAGTATTCCGTCACCCGAAGGAAATAATGCGGTTCGGATCATGACGATCCATAAATCCAAGGGACTGGAATTTCCGGTGGTGATCTTTCCGTTTGCAGAAGAAAACTATGCTGCGGCACCGCGGAATAAGATGTGGCTCGAAATGGAAGAAGACGAATTTGCGATTTCCAGAGCCTTGGTCGATGCCAAAAAAGAAGTATCGGAATACGGTGGAAAAGCCGCCGAAGTCTATGAAGAAAAAAGTCAGCAGGACATTCTGGATAACATCAATGTTTTGTATGTGGCATTAACCCGTGCCGAAGAGCAATTGTATATTATTTCCGGGCGCAACATCAGCAGTAAAGGGGAATTGCAAAATAATATGTCGTCGTTCTTTATCAAATACCTCGATTTTCAGGGTGTTTATAATGAGGATAGCATGGTGTTTGAATTCGGAGAACCGAACCGACAGTCGATAGGAGGAAGCTACACCGATACGCAACAGCTAATTGTGGAAGTAAACGAAAAGCTAAATCCAAAAGCCATCAAGATTGCCCAACGGGAAGCATTGATGTGGGGAACCACACAGGAAAAAGCAATTGAATTCGGAAATATACTACACGAAATCCTATCGTTTATAAAAACCAAAAACGATATTCCGCTGGCTTTGATAAAAGCACAGGAAACCGGATTGATTGTCCGGATGCAAAAAGAAACCGTCGAACAGACGTTGCACACGATTGTAAACCACGAAGAGTTACGGCCGTTTTTTGAAGAAGCCGATGCCATTTATAACGAACAAAGTATCATTAAAAAAGACAGTAGAACCATTAAGCCCGATCGCGTGGTTATACGCGGAAAAACGGCCTATTTACTGGATTATAAAACCGGAGCGCATCAGGCCAAATATGCCCGTCAGTTGGAAGAATACGAACTGGCCTTGCAGGAAATGGGCTATGAGGTTGCGAAAAAAACACTGGTATATATAGGGGAAACGTTAAATGTGATACATTTGTAACCGGAATAATAATAACCGAATAAACAGCATATCATGTACGGAAAAATTAAAGAGCATTTACAGAACGAATTAAATACCATTCAGGATAACGGATTATTTAAAAAAGAACGCATTATCACCTCGCCGCAAGGTGCGGAAATCACCATCTCAACCGGTGAAACCGTATTGAATTTTTGTGCGAACAACTACCTCGGATTGTCATCGCATCCGGAAGTGGTTCAGGCGGCAAAAGACGCTTTGGATACACACGGATTCGGAATGTCGTCTGTTCGTTTTATCTGTGGTACGCAGGATATTCACAAAACATTAGAGCGAAAAATTGCCGATTTCTATGGTACGGAAGATACGATACTGTATGCGGCTGCTTTTGATGCCAACGGAGGTGTTTTTGAGCCATTATTAGGCGAAGAAGATGCGATCATTTCCGATAGTTTAAACCACGCTTCGATTATCGATGGGGTACGTTTGTGTAAGGCGGCCCGTTACCGTTATGAAAACAACAATATGGCCGATTTGGAGCAGCAGTTGATCAAAGCAAATGCAGAAGGAAGACGCTTTAAACTGATTGTAACCGACGGTGTTTTTTCGATGGATGGTTTGGTAGCGCCATTGGATAAAATCTGTGATTTAGCCGACAAATACGATGCGATGGTGATGGTAGACGAATGTCATGCGGCCGGATTCATCGGAGCGACCGGAAAAGGTACGCTGGAGGCTAAAAATGTAATGGGACGTGTGGATATTATAACCGGAACATTAGGAAAAGCCTTAGGTGGAGCTATGGGTGGTTATACAACGGCCAAAAAAGAAGTAATCGAAATTTTAAGACAACGTTCAAGACCGTATTTGTTTTCAAATTCATTGGCGCCATCTATTGTAGGTGCTTCGATTAAAGTTTTTGAATTGTTGGAAAAAGACACCACATTGCGCGACAAACTGGAGTGGAATACCAATTATTTTAAAGCGGGAATGAAAGCGGCCGGATTTGACATCATCGATGGCGACTCTGCAATTGTACCGGTAATGCTTTATGACGCAAAACTTTCGCAAGTAATGGCAGATGAATTACTTAAAAAAGGAATCTATGTAATTGGTTTCTTTTTTCCGGTGGTTCCAAAAGATAAAGCAAGAATTCGGGTACAATTATCTGCAGCCCATTCTAAAGAGCATTTAGACAAGGCTATAAGCGCTTTTACAGAGGTTGGAAAGGCATTGGAAGTAATTCAGTAAGAAGTTTTTAGTAAGAAAAAGCGAATTTTTTAACAAATTGCTTTGTAGTTAATATTTTACATCTTACTTTTGCTGTAATTATAACGTATTGTAATTAAATAAAAAAAGTATGAGACATCTAAACAAATTATTCGTAGCAGCATTGATGTTTGCGGGTCTAAGTTCGCAGGCTCAGGATAGCAATAACCCTTGGGCTATTACTATTGGTGCGAATGCTGTAGACACTAGATTCAGCGCTAGCAAGAAATTAGAAGACCAATTTTCACAGTTTTTTAACGCAAAAGCCAACTGGAACATTATTCCATCAGTATCTTTTGTTAACGTTTCCAGACACATTGGAGATAACTTCTCTTTTGGCGTAACAGGATCGGTAAACAAAATCACTAAATTTGTTGAGCCAAGAGTTACAGTACCTGGAGATTACAATGTAGTAAATCCTGGAGATTTATCTTACTATGGAATTGATGGGGTTATTAACTATAGCTTCATGAACTTAATCGGTTCTAAAGTTATTGATCCATCAGCTCACATTGGTGGAGGTTATACTTTCTTTGGAGATGCTAGTACAGGAACTGTAAACGGAGGTTTAGGGTTAACGTTCTGGTTCTCTGAAAACGTAGGTTTATCGTTCCGTTCAACTTACAAACATTCATTTGATGAGACAAGAGATCCGTCAGTAGACGTTCCTTCTCACATGCAACACTTCGCAGGTATTACTTTCAAATTTGGAGGTAAAGATACAGACGGTGACGGAATCTATGATAAAGATGACGCTTGTCCAGATGTACCTGGTTTAAAAGAATTCCAAGGTTGTCCTGATACAGACGGAGACGGAATTCCAGATAAAGATGACGCTTGTCCAGATGTAGCTGGTCCTAAAGAATTCCAAGGTTGTCCTGATACAGACGGAGACGGAATTCCTGATAAAGACGATGCTTGTCCTGAAGTAGCTGGTCCAAAACAATTCAACGGATGTCCTGATACAGACGGTGATGGTGTGCCAGATAACGTAGACAAATGTCCAAACGTAAAAGGTCCTAAAGAAAACGGTGGTTGTCCTTGGCCAGATAGAGATGGTGACGGTGTAGCTGATAAAGATGATAAATGTCCAGATGTAAAAGGAACTGTTGCTAACAACGGATGTCCTGAAGTTTCTGACGAGACTATCAAAAAATTAAATGCTTACGCTAAAACGATCTTGTTCAACTCTGGTAAAGCTACTTTCCAAAAACAAACTTTCCCTGTGTTACAATCTATCACTGCAATCTTAAAAGAGTATCCAAACTCTAGATTCAGCATCGAAGGACACACAGATAGCGATGGTAAAGATGCATTCAACCAAAAATTATCTGAAGAGAGAGCTAAAGCTGTTAAAGATTATTTAATCGAAAACGGAATTGACTTCGAAAGATTGTCTTCAATCGGATACGGTGAGTCTAAACCAATCGATACTAACAAAACAGCGAAAGGTAAAGCTAACAACAGACGTGTTGAGGTTAAATTAATCAAATAATTTCCCACACAAATAAATAAGGAAAACGCCCCGTTTATCGGGGCGTTTTTTTATTTTTATACTATGGCAACGTTTTCCTTTTTAGACAAACTCAGTAGTGCGATTATCGATCAGTATCAGGATAGTATCTCCAATATTGTAATAGTGCTTCCCAACAAAAGAGCGCGCATTTTCCTGATAGAAGCCTTAAAAAAGCAATTGCCAGGGACGCTTTTTGCTCCGGAAATCGTTAGTATCGAAGATTTTATACAGGATGTTGCCGGTATACGAACCTGTGATAACATCGAATTGTTGTTTGAGTTCTACGACGTCTACCTCGAAGTAACGCCGCCCGAAAAGCAACAATCGTTCGAACTGTTTGCCAACTGGGCAAAAACACTGATACAGGATTTTAATGAAATCGATCGCTACCTGCTAAAACCGAGTCATATATTTTCATATTTAAAAGATATTGAAGATATTAAACATTGGTCGTTGGATCTGGAGAAAAGAACCACGATGATCGAAAATTACCTCGAATTCTGGAAACTTTTACCGTTATACTACGAATCGCTATATGATCATTTATTGCGAAAAGGAATCGGTTATCAGGGATTAATTTATCGGGAAGCGGTAGAAAACCTCAATCATTTTTCGGAAGCACTCGGGTCTAAAAAACTAATTTTTGCCGGTTTTAACGCTTTGAATCAGGCTGAAGAAAAAATCATACAACAATTACTGTTTAACGATCAGGCAAAAGTCTATTGGGATATTGACGCCGCTTTTTTAAATGATTCATTTCACGATGCCGGTTTGTTTGTACGCCGTTTTAAAAAAGAATGGAAACAATATACAACCCAGCCTTTTGAATGGATTGTAAACGATTTTAGCCAGGAAAAAAACATCCGGATCATCGGAACGCCCAAAACCGTTGGGCAGGCTAAAATAGCCGGAAAACTAATTGAGGAAATTCAGCTTGAAACCGAAAGCCTCGACAAAGTCGCTTTGGTTTTAGGAGAAGAAAATTTGCTGATTCCGGTGCTTTATGCCTTACCATCGTCGGTGGAAAGTCTCAATATCACCATGGGTTATAATAGTAAAAATAACCCGGCTCAGATTCTGATCAATAAGCTGTTTAAGTTACATACGAACGCCATTCAGCGAAACGAAAAAAGTTACGTTTTCTATTATAAGGAAGTGTTGGACATACTCACGCATCCATTGGTGGAACCCTACGTAAAAGCCGGATCGCTGGTTCAGGTGATCAACAGAAATAACATCACGTTTCTAACGCATAAAAAACTATTTGAAATCCAGGAAAAGCCATCCGCATTGTTTCAGTTGTTGTTTGAAAAATGGGATAATAATAATGTCGGACAAGTATTGGATCGATTGTCGCAAATCATATTGACAATCAAATCGTTTTTAAACAACGATAAGGAAGAAGACAAGCTGTCAAAAACCTTTTTGTACTCGATTTTTAAAGTCATCAACAAACTGATCAACTACCACGAAGCACATCCGAAACTGGATACGGTGAGTACGCTTTATACGGTGTACAAACAAGTGATCGATCTGGCGGAAGTCTCCTTTGAAGGGGAACCGTTAACCGGACTTCAGATCATGGGAGTGTTGGAAAGTCGTGTTCTTGATTTCGAAACCGTGATCGTAACGTCTATGAATGAAGGGAAATTTCCGGCCGGAAAAACCATGAATTCCTTTATTCCGTACGATGTAAAACGCGAATTAGGCTTGCCTACGTATAAAGAAAAAGACGCGATTTATAGCTATCACTTTTATCATTTGCTATTGCGCGCCAAAAACATTTATCTGTTGTATAATACGGAAAGCGAAGGTTTGGATGCGGGCGAGCGAAGCCGTTTTATAACCCAACTGGAAATCGAAAAACAACCCGCCCACAACCTGTCGCATCAGATTTATAATGCCTTTTTACCGGACAAAGCCTACGAACCGGTAGCGGTACCAAAATCGGATCGGGTGATGGTGCGCTTAAAAGAAATTGCAACCGGAAAAGGGTTTTCGCCTTCCGGACTGACGACCTATATGCGGAACCCGATTCAATTTTACAACCAACGAATCCTGCGTATTTCGGAAGTGGAAGAAGTAGAGGAAAATATCGCTTTGAATACACTGGGAACGATTATTCATGCCACTTTGGAAGAATTGTATAAACCGTATGTTGGCAAATTCCTGTCGTTTACGGATATGGATTGGTTGTTTGCGATGGCCGATTCGGAAGTGGAAAAACAATTCCGATTGGTGTATAAAGAAGGTGAAATTTCGAAAGGAAAAAACCTTCTGGCATTTGAAGTGGCCAAGCGGAATGTCTACAATTTTTTAAAAGAGGAAAAGCGACAATTGGAAGCCGGCGATGCGGTTAAAATAATCGCTTTGGAAGCGCCGTTGGAACGAACATTAGACGACAGTCGGCTACCGTTTTCGGTTAAAATTGCCGGAAATGTCGACCGAATTGAACAACGCAACGGGAAAATCAGGATTGTCGATTATAAAACCGGAAAGGTTTTAAAAAACAACGTACAGCTAAAAGATTGGACCGGTCTGACCGAAGACATCAAAAACGACAAAATCATACAGTTGCTTTGTTATGCGTTTATGTATGAAGAAAAAACGGCAGGTTTGGAAATGGAAGTGGGAATTGTATCGTTTAAAAACATGCGAGGCGGATTTATGCCTTTTGGTCGGAAAGTAGAAAAAGACTACGAAACGATTGTAACCCCGGATATACTTGCCGATTTCAGAACGCAGATTGTTATATTGATCAATGAAATTTTGAATCCCGAAATTCCTTTCGAGGAAAAAATCAAATAATTAAACGGTTTTAAAAAAATCGCGGAGTACGCTCACCAGTTCGTCCCGATTTTCCAGATGACTCATATGACCGTCGTTAAAGGTGACTAGTTTTACATCGGTATTTTCAATTTGCTCCAGACTATCCTGATAATTTAAAACCGGATCTTTTTTGCCGAGAATAAGCACAATCGGATAGGGTGCAAAATGCAAAATAACTTCCCGGTCGTTACGGGTTTTCATTCCTTCGAGCGCGGCAATAATCCCTTGTAACGGTGTTTTTAAAGCTTCCGTTTTGGCGGTTTCTATCGCGTCGGCCAGTCGGTCGCGGTTATCTTCGCTAAAAAGATTGGCGATCGACATTTTAATAAAATTTGTATAACTCTGTTTTACGGCAACGATAGCCCGGTCGCGGTTGCGTTTTCGCTCCTCACTGTCGGCTCTGGAAGTCGAATTTAAAAGGACCATTCCTTTAACGTGATCCGGATACAATTCGGCAAAAGCCAGCGCCACATAACCACCCATCGAATGCCCGATAAAAACGGCTTTCCGAATCCGGAGTTCGCCTAAAACCGTCTGAACAGCATCGGCCATATCTTCCATACTATGAATATATCCGATCGATTCCGATTGTCCGTGACCTAAAAGATCGATGGTAATAACGCGGTATTTTTGGGAAAACGCAGCCGTATAAAAATCCCACATTCCGGCATTTTCAAGAAAACCGTGCAAAAAAACAAGTGCGGTTCCTTTTCCGGTATCCGTATAGGCAATCTTGGCGTTTTTAAAAAGGGAAAACTTCAAAGTAAGCGGTTTTGATATTGCAAAAATAAAGAATAAAGCGAGACGACCGAAAAAGAAAACGGTTTGCAACCAAAGCCGCAAACCGTTTTTATAATTCGTTTGATATCGTATTAGGAATTCATCAGGCTTTCGATTTCATCAGCCTCGATAGGAATATTACGCATCAGGTTAAACGGTTCTCCTTTAGCCTGAATTACCACATCGTCTTCAATTCGGATTCCGAATCCTTCAGCCGGAATATAAATTCCCGGTTCAATAGTGAAAACCATATTTGCCTGCATTGGCTCATATAGTAAACCGTAATCGTGCGTGTCTAATCCCATATGGTGTGACGTACCGTGCATAAAATATTTTTTATACGCCGGCCATTCCGGATTTTCGTTTTGAACATCCGCTTTGTCCAGTAAACCAAGACCTAATAATTCTGAGGTCATGATTTTACCCACTTCCACATGATATTGTTTCCAGAAATTCCCCGGAACCAACATTTTGGCGGCTTCGTTTTTAACGCGTAATACGGCGTCATAAACTTCACGCTGTCTTTTGGTAAAACGACCCGAAACCGGAATCGTACGGGTCATATCGCTGGAATAGTTGGCATATTCGGCACCTACGTCCAATAATAATAAATCGCCGTCGTTACATTGTTGGTTGTTTTCGATATAGTGTAAAACATTCGCGTTATTACCCGAAGCAATAATCGGCGTATAAGCAAAACCTTTGGAACGGTTTCGTAAAAATTCGTGTGCAAATTCGGCTTCCACTTCATATTCCATAACGCCTGGCTTTACAAACGATAAAATACGACGGAATCCTTTTTCGGTAATGTTACAAGCCTGTTGGATCAGATCCAGCTCTTCGCTTTCTTTTACCGAACGAATGCGCTGTAAAATAGGATTGCTCTTTTCTACTTTATGTGCCGGATACGTTTCTTTCCACCATTTGATAAAACGAGCCTCACGTGTTTCTGTTTCCACAGAAGCGCGGTAGTGTTCGTTTGTGTTGATGTACATCGTATCGGCATAGGTCATCAGTTCGTATAAAACTTTTTTGAAATCCTGTAGCCAATACACCGTCTTGATGCCGGACACTTCCAAAGCGCGTTCTTTGGTAAGTTTTTCACCTTCCCAAACGGCAATGTGTTCGTTTGTTTCTCTAAGGAAAAGTATTTCTTTCTGATGTTCGTACGGAGCATCCGGGAAAAGTAATAAAACGCTTTCTTCCTGATCTACGCCCGACAGATAGAAGATGTCGCGGTGTTGTGCAAACGGAAGCGTACTGTCGGCACTTACAGGATAGATATCGTTGGAGTTAAAAATGGCAATGCTGTTTGGTTTCATGGCCGCAGTGAATTTCTTGCGGTTTTTGATAAAAAGGTTTCGGTCAATCTGATGGTATTTCATAACGAAATAAATTTAAGTATAGAACTTCAAATTTAAAGATTTTAGGTCGAAATGGTGTTAATGGCAATTTAAAATTTTGAAGAATTCATAATAATGGGTAATTTTCTGCCATGAAAAAAATACTATCACTCTTTATAGCCTTGTTTTTTGTGACAATATTGCAGGCGCAGGACAAAATGCCGTATCAGATATTTGATAAAAAAGGAAAAAAAGCAAACTATGGAAAACTGCTAAAAGCGGCTGAAAAGGCGGAAGTGGTTTTGTTTGGCGAGCATCATGATAATTCGGTTGTGCATTGGTTGCAGTTAGAGCTTACAAAAGATCTGGGTGAAAAAAAAGACGTGGTATTAGGTGCTGAAATGATCGAAGCCGATAATCAGAAACAACTGGATCAGTACCTGCGTGGCGAAATCGATCAAAAAGCATTCGATACGCTCGCAAGGCTTTGGAACAATCATAAAACCGATTACAAACCATTGGTAGACTATGCCAAAGAACATCATAAACATTTTGTAGCTACCAATGTGCCGCGCCGTTACGCCAGTATGGTTTTTAAAAAAGGATTTGAGGCTTTGGAGGTATTGACACCGGAAGAGAAAACCTGGATCGCACCGTTGCCGATAGCCTATGATGCGCAATTGCCGGGTTATGTTAAGATGGTCGAAATGATGGGTGGCCACGGAGGGGATAACCTGCCAAAAGCACAGGCGATTAAAGATGCTACGATGGCCTATTTTATCCAAAAAAACCAAAAACCGGAAGCTGTATTTATCCATTATAACGGAACCTATCATAGTGATAATTTCGAAGGGATCTATTGGTATTTAAAGAAAAGTAACCCGGAAAGTAAGATAATTACTATTGCTACCGTTACGCAAAAAAATATTTCGCAATTAGAAGCCGAACACTACAATAAAGCCGACTATATTCTCGTTGTAGATGAAGATGTAACCAAAACATACTGATTTAACAAAATCTTGGCAGGATTTTTGTTGGTAATGTTGTGTTAATCCAGGCTATGAAATTTAAAAGCATCATATTAGTAGTATTACTCGCCATCGCATTCTTTTCGTGTGATGACAATGATGATGTGAAAAATGCCGAACCACATTTAGTGATGCGATTTAAGTTTGATGCAACTCAGCCAAGATTAAACAATTTAGGACAACCTGCGGCTATTGCCGAGGGTAATGCGGCACAATCCCCTTCTTTTAATGCCATCAGTTCACATTATATGGAATTGGCGCCCAATGCTAATACGGCCTTAGGTATGGGCACGATACTATACCATGCGCCCGAAACAATGGCGGGAGGGGCGAAAGCAATCGATTTCAGTCAGTCGAAAATTGTTGGCGAAAACGAAATCTTTTTGTCGATACCCTTAAGTCAGGTGGCGACAGGAAGCTACGAATGGATACGGACATCGCTTTCATATCAAAACTACGATATCAACATTTTGCATCAGGGAACCGATTATGCCGGAACGCTAGCTAGTTTTGTCGGTTTTAAAACCTATTTGACCACACATCATATCGGGAACAGCAGTTTTCCGGTAAACGGAAACCGCGAACAGGGTTATTGGGCTTTGAGTGTAAACGGAATGCCGTTTTCAGGTCAGACCGAATCCGGAGCGACCACGGTTCCGAATCCGCTTTATGCGACGTCTCCGATTCCGCCTAAATCATGTGTGGTAACCGGTAGATTTGCCACGCCTTTGGTGATTACCGGAAATGAAACCCATGACGTAGAAGTGACACTTTCGCTATCGGTAAACAACAGTTTCGAATGGAAAGAAGTCCATGTGGATGGAAAATACGAACCGTCTGCCGGAGAAAATGTTGTAGACATGGGACTAAGAGGTTTGGTGCCGACCTATCAGAAATAAAACTTCAAAAGTTATTCCGCTATAATTTAATAAGATAGAAAAAAGAGAATATGGTTTTCTCAGTGCTATCGGATAAATACTTTAAATTCATTATAAATAAGCCTGAAAGGGTTGCGGTTAATTTGAAATAGCCTTATTTTTGTTTGATTTTTTTAAAAACTATTACAATCAAACACTATGGCGAAATCTGCACTTTTAAAGTCATCTATTGGAAAGAAATACTGGATGGCTCTTACGGGTTTATTTTTATGCTTGTTTTTGGTGGGACACTTAGCGGGTAATCTACAGTTATTGTTCGGTACACAATTGCAATTCAACGAATATGCATTGTTTATGACAACCAATCCAGCGGTAAAAATTCTATCTTATGTTACCTACATTTCGATCCTTTTCCACGCGATCGACGGGATTCTTCTAACTATTCAAAACAAAAAAGCGAGGCCTATTGGTTATGCGAAGAACAATGCTGGAGCAAACAGTGCCTGGGCGTCGAGGAATATGGCCGTTTTAGGAACATTGATTTTGATTTTCATTGCAACGCACATGGTGAACTTCTGGGCAAAAATGCACTTTACAACGATGCCGTTACAAAAAATTGCGGTTGAAGCACAGCCGGGAGCGACTCAGGAATTTTACCTGACTTCAGGATGGGGACAGGATAAATTTATTCCGGTACAAAGTGTTGATGGAGAGAACATCGTTATTGATGGTCGTGATTTCTACTACACAAAACCACTTAAAGTGAAATTTGCAGAAGGATATAAAGATTTGCATACGATTACAATTGAATTCTTTAAAGATCCGAAATGGGGATTGGCATTCACAATTTTCTACGTGTTTTCGATGGCGGTATTAGCGTTCCACTTACTACACGGGTTTAACAGTGCATTCCAGTCGTTAGGAGCAAACAATCCTAAATACACCCCGGCGATCAAAGTTTTCGGAAAAGGATTTGCAATTATTGTACCGTTATTATTTGCTATTATTCCTTTATATATTCACTTCTTTAAATAATCCTATAATAGATAAAGATTATGGCATTAGATTCTAAAATACCTCAAGGTCCTATTTCAACGAAATGGACAGACTATAAAGATCATATAAACTTAGTGAACCCGGCTAATAAACGTAACATCGATGTCATCATCGTTGGAACCGGATTGGCAGGAGGTTCGGCTGCAGCAACTTTAGCAGAATTAGGATATAACGTAAAAGCCTTTTGTTTTCAGGATTCTCCACGTCGTGCGCACTCGATTGCGGCACAGGGAGGTATCAATGCGGCAAAAAACTACCAGGGAGATGGTGACTCAACTTTCCGTTTATTTTATGATACGGTAAAAGGTGGGGATTACCGCGCCCGTGAAGCAAACGTGCACCGTTTGGCGGAAGTTTCGGCTAATATTATTGATCAATGTGTGGCTCAAGGGGTGCCTTTGGCTCGTGAATATGGCGGATTATTGGATAACCGTTCTTTCGGAGGAACCTTGGTGTCGAGAACGTTCTACGCAAAAGGACAAACCGGACAACAGTTATTATTAGGAGCTTATTCTGCGATGAACCGTCAGATCGGACGTGGAAAAATCCAAATGTATAACCGTCACGAGATGTTGGATCTTGTCATCGTTAACGGAAAAGCAAGAGGTATCATTGCCCGTAACCTGGTTACCGGAGAAATCGAAAGACATTCGGCTCACGCTGTAGTTATCGCTTCCGGAGGTTATGGAAACGTATTCTTCCTTTCTACAAATGCGATGGGAAGTAACGTAACGGCAGCCTGGAAAATCCACAAAAAAGGAGCGTATTTCGCAAACCCTTGTTATACGCAAATTCACCCAACCTGTATTCCGGTTTCGGGTGATCACCAGTCAAAACTAACATTGATGTCCGAATCATTGCGTAATGACGGTCGTATCTGGGTACCTAAAAAATTAGAAGATGCACAGGCAATCCGCGAAGGTCGTTTAAAACCGACGGATCTTGCTGAAGAAGATAGAGATTACTATTTGGAAAGACGTTATCCATCTTTTGGTAACCTTGTACCGCGTGACGTAGCATCGCGTGCGGCAAAAGAAAGATGTGATGCCGGTTTCGGAGTAAACAAAACAGGAGAAGCGGTTTATCTTGATTTCGCCTCTGCGATCCAGCGTTATGGAAAAGAGCAGGCAAAAATCAAACACTTAAATCCAGAGGATGCGGCTCTTGTTAAAAAATTAGGAACAGAAGTAGTGGCCAATAAATATGGTAACTTGTTCCAGATGTATGAGAAAATCGTTGACGATAATCCATACGAAACACCAATGATGATCTATCCTGCGGTTCACTATACTATGGGAGGGATCTGGGTAGATTATAACCTGATGACGACTATCGAAGGTTGTTATTCTATTGGTGAAGCAAACTTCTCCGATCACGGAGCGAACCGATTAGGAGCATCTGCTTTGATGCAGGGTCTTGCTGACGGATATTTCGTATTACCGTATACTATCGGAGATTATTTGTCTAAAGATATCCGTACCGGAAAAATCTCAACCGATTTACCGGAGTTTATTGAGGCAGAGAAAAACGTTAGAGATCTGATTGAAAAATTAAGTAAAAATAACGGAACACATTCCGTAGACTACTTCCACAGAAAACTTGGAAAAGTAATGTGGGATAAAGTAGGAATGGCGCGTAACGCTCAAGGATTATCAGAAGCAATGGAAGAAATCAAAGCTATCCGTGAAGAGTTCTACAGAGACGTTCGTGTACCGGGTGATGTTAACGGATTCAATCAGGAACTGGAAAAAGCATTACGTGTAGCCGATTTCCTTGAATTAGGAGAATTATTTGCGAAAGATGCTTTACACCGAAACGAATCATGTGGTGGACACTTCAGAGAAGAATATCAAACAGAAGAAGGAGAAGCACAGCGTGATGACGATAACTTTGCATACGTAGCTGCCTGGGAATACAAAGGAGACCCGAGAGAAGCCGTATTACACAAAGAAGAGCTGAAATTCGAAAATGTGAAACTGGTACAAAGAAGTTACAAATAATGTAATGTGTTAAGGGATCCTCTTAATACTTAATACTCAAAGTTATGAATTTAACGTTAAAAATATGGCGTCAGAAAAACGCTCAAGATAAAGGACAATTAGTTGATTATAAAATCAGCGACGTGTCACCGGATATGTCTTTCCTTGAAATGTTAGACGTATTAAACGACGGATTAGTAGAAAAAGGAGATGAACCGGTAGCTTTCGACCACGATTGTCGTGAAGGAATCTGCGGAATGTGTTCCCTTTATATCAACGGAGAAGCTCACGGACCGGACAGAGGTGTAACAACATGTCAGTTGCACATGCGTATGTTTAAAGATGGCGATACGATTTTTATCGAGCCATTCCGTGCTAAAGCATTCCCGGTAATTAAAGACTTAGTAGTTGACAGAAGTGCTTTCGACAGAATCCAGCACGCTGGAGGATTTATTTCGGTAAACACTTCCGGAAATACACAGGATGCCAATGCTATTCCAATTCCAAAACACGATGCCGATAGAGCTTTTGACGCGGCAACTTGTATCGGATGCGGTGCTTGTGTGGCAACTTGTAAAAACTCATCAGCTATGTTATTCGTATCGGCAAAAGTTTCTCAGTTTGCCTTATTACCACAAGGTAAAGTTGAAGCAGCCGAGCGTGTACTAAACATGGTAGAACAAATGGATCACGAAGGATTTGGAAACTGTACCAATACAGGAGCCTGTGAGATCGAATGTCCAAAAGGTATTTCGCTTGAGAATATTGCTCGTATGAACAGAGAATACTTTAAGGCAAGTATCAAATAAGTTTTAAAAAAATCACGATTCAAAAACGCATCCTTCATTCCGTTGGATGCGTTTTTGTTTTTTACAACGAAATTATGTGCAGAAACGGTTTCTTTTGACAGAACTTTTATATTTTTATTAGATAAAAACGCGCCAACCCTAAAATTAACAACACGAGATGAAAATCAGTATCATTCAGGCACCGCTATTTTGGGAAAACCCGGAAGTAAACAGAAATTATTTTGCAGCTAAAATTCAGAATATACCAGAAGACTCCTTGCTAATTGTTTTGCCGGAAATGTTTAGTTCCGGTTTTACGATGAATCCTAACGAAGTCGCCGAATCGATGGACGGCACAACGGTAAACTGGATGAAACAGACGGCTACGGAAAAAAACTGCGCCATAACGGGTAGTCTGGTGATTAAGGAAGACGGGAATTTTTATAATCGTTTGCTTTTTGTCTTTCCAAATGGAGATGTCGAATACTACAACAAACGGCATTTGTTTTCTTTGGCGGGAGAACATAAAACCTACACTTCCGGCGGAACCGAGCGTTTGGTGGTAAACTATCTGGGGTGGCGTATTTGCCCGTTAATCTGCTACGATTTGCGATTCCCGGTATTTTCCCGAAATAACGACGATTACGACTTACTGATTTATGTAGCCAATTGGCCGCAGGTGCGAATTCTGGCCTGGGATACGCTTTTAAAAGCAAGAGCCATCGAAAACATGTCGTATGTAATCGGTGTTAACCGTATTGGTGACGATGTGAACCACAATTTCTATTCCGGACATTCACAGGTTTTGGATTATCTGGGGAATGCATTAGTAGAACCGGTGGAAAAAGAAGTGGTCTTTTCGGTACAACTGGATAAAGAATTAATGCTGGCGAACCGCAATAAACTGGGGTTCCTGAGAGATCGGGATACGTTTAACTTACTCTAATTTAAAAACCTGATCCACATCCCAGTTGGCGCGTACATCTACTTCGGTCGGGAAATAGAATACTTCTTCCGGAAGTTCTTTTTTCAGGAAGTTTCCGGTATCCCATTTGCGGTTTTTATTGTCGTCGTAAATGAGACGTAGGGTATACGTAGCCGGATCGAGTAAATTGAAATCAATGACCGTCTCTTTTTCGCTATACTCCGTGGCGAGTATCTTTCCATTTTTATCCAATACCTCCAGTAAAACCGGAAAGCGTTTTACATTTTCAAGACGGACACGCAAATTACCAAAATCGGTATTGCTACGCGTTCCCAGTGTATACTTTAAAGTATCGTTGGGGGTTTCGTAAAAATCGATCAAAGCCCCAGGGAAGAGGGTTAACTTATAACGCTGATTCGCTTCTTTTTTAAAATCGATTTCCAGTTTCTTTTCATATTCGAGATACTTCAACTCGAATGGTAGTACTGCTGTAGAATCTTTAATATTGATCAGTTTGATTTTTGAATTATCGATTTTAGACAAAGGTATCGACGGTGTAATGGTGAAAATATCTCTAAAACCAATAGAGCCGGTTGGTTTGGCTTCAAAAGACAAGGTGTCGCTTTTGGTCTTCATTTCTTTTAGTTTTGTGACAAACTCCTTGGTATAATCGCCGTTGCGAACATGAATTTTCAGGGAATCGGCTTTTACTTTAGGAAACCAAATGTTTAAGGAATCTTTGGAAGGATATTTAGTGATAACCGAAGTGAGCTGTTCGCCTCCTTTGGAAACCGTAATCTTGGTGTTTTTTGCTTTTTCCTTACCTTCAAAACCCATGATCAGTTTATTGGATGTCACCTGTGTCGGCTTTTCGGCTTTAAAAGCCAGTTCTTCCTTAAACAAATCCAAACGGAAGATAGTATCGTTAGGAATCCGTATCGGCTTTTTAAAGAATGCGATTTTATCCTCTTTAGGGTCGAATTTATAATCGTTGTTTTTGTCTTTAAGTGCTACAAGGTAATAATCGCCTTCTTTCAAGTTTTCCAGTGTAAAAACCTTTAAACTGTCAAGTGTATTGGTTACATAACGAGGTTGTTGTTTAAAAACGGTAGAATCGGCAAAAGTAGCCGCTTCGTAAAGCATTACGGAAACAAAATGGTCAACTTTTTTATCGTATGCATCGCGAATGATTCCGCCAATTTTTAAAGAATCGATATACGATCCGGTCGAAAAAACATATTTAAACTGTGAGTACGGGTTTTGCTCATTATTATCGGAAATACTTTGTCCGAAATTAAAACTGTAAGTGGTATTCGGTTGTAGCGTGTCTTTGATTTTAATCGTGATATATTTACTGGCATAGCCCATTGGAACGATATCCGGAGCTTTTTTCATCGGCGGTGAAATAATCAGCTGCTTGTTGATGTCTTTTACCTTGATATATTCACTGAAATTGATTTTGATAAAATTACCGGTAAAATTAGTGCTGAAATTCTTAGGCGTACTAAAAGTAATCGTTGGTGGAATAGTATCTTTCGGTCCACCGGAAACCATACCTCTTTTGGCACATCCGGTTAGCAGTAACGAAAAAACAACAATAAGAAAAGCGATGCGGTATTTCAACATGTTAGCAGTGATTTTAACAGCACAAAATAACGATTATATTCAGTGGAAAGAAAATGTTTTTGGAAAATCTTTGTAAAATTACGAGTCGGTATAGGCAATCGTAGCAATACTCAGTCTGGACCCTGGTATTTTTAGCAATTGTTTGCCACAGGCTTCCAGCGTCGAACCCGTGGTAATCACATCGTCGATCAGTAGAAAATGTTTTCCGGGACAGTAATTGGCATCGCGAAGGGCAAACAACTCCTGATTAGTTTCGGTTCGTCCGAAAAACGTCTTTTGGGTTTGTGTTTTCGAATAATACTTCCGGTATAAAAGCTGGTCGTTATAAAAAGTATGCAAACCGTTAGCCAAAGTGCGGCCAAATGTGGTTAGCTGGTTATAACCCCGTTCGCGTAACCGTTTTGGATGTAACGGGACGGGAATAATATCGGTCACGGTTTGTAGATCCGGATTTGCTTCAAAACGAAACACGTACCATTCGGCCAGCAAAGCTCCAATTTCCTGTTGCCCTTTGTATTTCAGATGATGGATAAGTTGTTGTGTAATACCTTTTTTTCGGTAATATAAAAGCGAAGAGCCATGGACTAATGGTAGTCGTCCGTAGAACTTATCAAACGTCGTATTGGAGTTGGAGAGCGGATGGTTGGTGAAGGGAAGTTCGTGACGGCATTTAAGGCATATAATCTTCTCATTTTGCAATAAAACAGAATTACAGCCAACGCAAATTGGCGGAAAAAGTAAGTTTATCAAGTTTTTTATCATTTCATCGATTATTTTTTTTGAATTACGGAAGGCGGAATACTTTTAGCGATTATTAAATAGAAATGGTACGTAAAAACGTTACAAAATTAATTCAGGTAAGTGTTGGTGTACTGCTCGTCGGAGTGTTCACCCTGTCTTTTAATTTATATCGGTTATCCGTTGAAAATAAGACGCTTAAAGATAAGCTTTCTCTGGAGAATTCCCTTCATAAAAACGAACTTTTGGAGATTTTAAAGCGGTACGACTCGGTCAATAATATGCTGGTCGGTCGGACAAAGGCCGCAATGACTCCTTTTAAGCCCACTGTGCCATCCAATACCCTTTTAAAAACTGCTGGAACCAGTCATTTTAAGACAGAAGTTGTAAAAAATAAACCCCTAAGTGCTAAAATCAAAACGGAAAAACGAAAACCCGTTAAGTCACTGGCCGAAACCGACACACCTTCCGACACTTCCGAAGCGTCATCCAACTACTTAAAAGCACTCAATGTTAGTGTAAGAGGCGTAAAAATCATCTATAGTGATTATCTGGAAACGAATCGTTCCAAAAAAATAGACCAGATCCGCATTTGTTATACGTTAGGTTATAATGAAACCGTTCCGAAAGGAAACCAGGAAATCTTTTATCAGATTGTAAATCCCGAACATATGGTACTGGCCAATTGTTCCCATCCGGATGAAAAATTCAACTGCGATTTAAGTTGTACGTCAAAAGGAATCGTATTCTACGAAAATAAATCCACTGATGTCTGCGCCTTTGTAGATGTGGATAAAAAAAAGCTGATCCGTGGCGATTATGAAGTGAACATAATCCATCAGGACCGTATAATCGGAACGGCGAATTTCCAATTTAGATAATTGGAGTAAAAAGTTAAAATTTCCCCTGTTTTATACAATCTCTTTTTCCTATTTTTGCAACATGGCAAAACAAGATGACTTATTTAAAAATGTAGTTTCGCATGCTAAAGAATACGGATTTATATTCCCTTCGAGCGAAATCTATGATGGTTTGAGTGCAGTTTACGACTATGCTCAGAACGGTGTTGAATTAAAGAAAAATATACGGGAATACTGGTGGAAATCCATGGTTCAGATGCACGAAAATATCGTCGGTATCGACGCGGCTATTTTTATGCACCCAACAACCTGGAAAGCTTCGGGCCACGTAGATGCGTTTAACGATCCGTTAATTGATAATAAAGATTCCAAAAGAAGATATCGTGCCGATGTTTTAATTGAGGATTATGCCGAAAAATTAAATCAGAAAGCACAAAAAGAAATCGATAAAGCCCGCGAACGTTTTGGCGACGCTTTTGATGAGGCACAATTTGTAGCCACAAATACCCGTGTGATCGAATACCGCTCCCGCCAGAGAGAAATCCTGGAGCGTATGGCGCGTTCGCTGGAAACCGAAAACCTGGCCGATGTAAAAGCCCTGATCGAAGAGCTTGAAATCGCCTGTCCGGAATCCGGATCCAAAAACTGGACAGAAGTACGTCAGTTTAACCTGATGTTCGGAACAAAATTAGGTGCTTCTGCCGATTCGGCTATGGATTTGTATTTGCGTCCGGAAACGGCTCAGGGAATTTTTGTAAACTTCCTGAACGTTCAGAAAACGGGACGTATGAAAATACCTTTTGGTATTGCACAAACCGGAAAAGCCTTCCGTAATGAAATTGTAGCCCGTCAGTTTATTTTCCGTATGCGTGAATTTGAACAAATGGAAATGCAGTTTTTCGTTCGTCCGGGCGAAGAAATGAAATATTACGAATATTGGAAAGAAACCCGATTGAGATGGCATCTTTCATTAGGACTTGGAAAAGAAAATTATCGTTTCCACGACCATGAAAAATTGGCGCATTATGCCAATGCCGCTGCGGATATCGAATTTAATTTTCCATTCGGATTTAAAGAATTAGAAGGAATTCATTCCAGAACCGATTTCGACCTTAAGGCGCACGAATCGCATTCCGGAAAGAAATTACAATATTTTGACAATGAGACCAACTCCAGCTATGTACCGTATGTAGTGGAAACATCCGTTGGATTGGACAGAATGTTTTTATCCGTGTTTTCAAAATCCTTACAGGAAGAAACGCTGGAAGACGGATCAACGCGTACGGTATTAAAATTACCGTCGGTGTTGGCGCCAACCAAAGCAGCCGTTTTACCATTGGTTAAAAAAGACGGTTTACCGGAAATTGCCCGAAATATTATTGACGATCTGAAATGGGATTTCAATGTATCGTATGACGAAAAAGATGCTGTAGGGCGTCGTTACCGTCGTCAGGATGCTTTAGGAACGCCATTCTGTATTACGGTTGATCACCAGACATTGGAAGACCAAACCGTAACGATCCGTCACAGAGATAGCATGAAACAAGACCGCGTTAAAATTTCCGAATTAAGAGGAATTATTACTGAAGAAGTTTCCATGCGTAACTGGTTAATGAAAATGTAATACACCTATAGTAAAAAAGCTTTCCGTAATTGGAGAGCTTTTTTGTTTACGGTTGGGGAACTAACGTACGGTCTGAATTACGGCTTGAGTAGTCTTTTTAAGACAAAATGGGAGTTTTGAAGGTCATTGAAAGTGTTAAAATGGACAAAAAAGCCAAAAAAAAGTCAAACCGTAAAAAAAACTGAAAAAAACCGTAAAATGCTTGTGTGGGAAACAAGTACTTTTACAGTGTCATTAAATACTTAATTAAGTTAGTTTATACAGTATAAGGTAAATATAGTGGATTACCTTCTTTAGCCCAGCCTGTAAAAGGTCTTGCTACAGCCCAGCCAAATAGAGGATTTGGTTTAGCTCATTAAAAATCAAGCGTTAGTAATGTACTAACGCTTTTTTTATGGATTTATTTTAATTTTGTAAGAATTTCTACTCGTTTTCCAAAGCATTCCATCCTCTCGCTTTTAACGGAATCTTAGTGTTTGCTCTGGTAATCAGATGAATTCCTTCGCTTTCGGGAGCCATATGACCGATTACCGTAAAATTTGGATTCGCTTTGATTTTATCGTAATCGTCCATTTTAATAGTAAACAATAATTCGTAATCCTCACCGCCATTAATCGCGATTGTTGTACTGTCGACATTAAATTCCTCACAGGCATTGATCAATTGTGGATCCAATGGCAATTTGTCTTCATATAAATTACAGCCTTTTGAAGAATTCTTACAAAGATGAATAATCTCAGACGATAATCCGTCGGAAACATCAATCATCGAAGTTGGTTTTAAATCCAAAGCCTCCAATAATTCTTTAATGTCTTTACGGGCTTCGGGTTTTAACTGGCGTTCGATTAAATAAGTATACGCATCCAGATCGGGCTGGTTATTCGGGTTTACCTGAAAAACCTGTTTTTCGCGTTCCAAAACCTGTAATCCCATATAGGCAGCTCCGATATCACCGGTCACCACCAATAAATCGGTTTCGTTGGCACCGTTACGGTAAACCAGTTCTTCTTCGTTGGCTTCACCAATAGCCGTAATGCTTATGATCAATCCTTTTTGAGACGAAGTGGTGTCGCCACCAATCACATCCACATCATATATTTTGGAGGCCAGCGCAATTCCTTCGTACAATTCTTCCAGTGCTTCAAGTGGAAAACGATTCGAAACGGCAATCGACACCGTAATTTGTGTCGGCTTGGCATTCATCGCACAGATGTCGGAAAGATTTACCACAACGGCTTTATATCCTAAATGTTTTAAAGGCATATAAGCAAGGTCAAAATGAACACCTTCTACCAGTAAATCGGTAGAAACCACCACTTTTTTATCCTTAAAATCCAGTACGGCCGCATCGTCGCCAATCCCTGTTACTGTGGATGGCTGATTGATTTTGAAATTTTGGGTCAGATGACTTATTAATCCAAATTCGCCCAGTTGCGACAAACTGGTTCTTTGAGGTGTTTTGTCTTCTATCATCGAAATAAAGTATAAGGTACAAAGTTGCGAAGGTTTTTTAAATAAAAAAAACGCATCCGGTTAAATACGCGGACTTTAAAAATGAAAGTCTTACCGTTTCATCGAAAAATGGGACTTAAATTCTTTTTCTTCTCCGTTATCTTTAAAGATTACCTTAAACCAATAATCGGTTGACGGAAGCGGATAGCCGTTATAGGTACCGTCCCAACCCGGTCCGTCCGGTCGAAGTTGTTTCAGGAATTTACCATAACGGTCGAAAATATAAATCCGGGCATCTTTCTGATTTCGCAGGTCGCGGATATTCCAGGTGTCGTTATAACCGTCGCCATTAGGAGTGAAAAATTTCGGATATTTCAGGATAAAGGCTCTTAATCGGGTGATACCACAATTGGCCTTAGTGTCGGTAATGGTTACCCAATGCTCGCCACCGGAAACATTGTCAAAGAAATTGGATGATTGCGGTGGACCATCGTCAAGCTGATACTCGTAGTGGCCATATCCGCCGGTTATGATAACGGTAATTGAACTATCATCAGAAAAAGGCTCTCCAACGGAAAGCGTAGCCACGGCTGTACTTGATTGATCAATAGTTACGGTTTTCGGATTATAATTGCAATCGTTACCCGACTCCGGAGTGAGTTTTACGGTATTGATCGTATACTGTCCGGCCTGAGAGGCAGTATAATTCGGCCCGGTATGAATCAGTTGATTGTTCTGATACCATTCTACCGTAAACAAAGCGGGACTTAACCCGGTTGCGATCGTATAGGAGGTAAGGCTATTTTGGGTGACAGGATCGACACAAATAGTACCGTTGGGTATATCGAGATCTAATAATGGATATATGGTGACCAAGAACGGCGCTTCACTAAAACAATCTGCGTTGTCGGGTGCTGCCATAAATACATATATAGTTTGTGAGCTGGTAATGCTGTCGCCTGGTTGGTAGGCCGTACCTGTTCCGCCGCTACCGCTAAAATAAGCACCCAAAGGCAATGGTGGTAAGGTATAGCTTCCGCAGCGTTCCACGTTGTTAAAAGAGGGAAGCACCGGCGTCGTGGAAATAGTAACAGCAAAATCATCTTCGTCCGTACAATTGATACGGTTTCCGGAGATCGCATATACATATACCGTCTGACTGGTGGTTAAAACGGTTCCAACCGGAATAACAGGGCCCTGACCATTGGGTTGTGCGTAATAATTTCCTACGGTAAGATTAGGAAGCGTATAACTATCGCAGGCTTTAACATCGTCAAACGTACCTACCTCAACACCGATTGCGTTTACCGTAAATACCGTTTGATTACTACATTGCGGAAAATCGCTCCAATTGTTATAGATATACAGCGTTTGCGTAGTCGAAATTTCGGTACCCGGACTTAACTGGGTTCCGGTTCCACCGGGTCCGGTAAAATAGTTTCCGTTGTTTAAAGGTGGTAATGTAAAAGTGGTACAGGTATATATATCGGTAAAACTATCGATTGGAGGAAGTGGCCGGATGGTTACGGTAAATGCATGTTCGTTGGTACAACCATTGGGCGCGGCTGCATAAACATAAATTGTTCGTGTGTTGATCACCATTTGCCCTGCACTCATTTGTGTACCGGTTCCACCGGTTCCGGTATAATAGTTTCCATTCGTTAAAGGAGGTAAAATATATTGTCCGCATTCCGTTCGGTCGGTTGGTGTATCGACTAAAGGTTTCGGAAGTATAGTGATCTGATAATTTAAAAAATCCGTACAATTGGGTGTGCTTGTGGTTGGAGCGTAATAGTAAACGGTTTGTGAATTGTAAATCACTGTTCCGGCTGGAATTGGGGTGCCACCACCTAAGGGTTGCGTATAATAATTACCGACTTCAATTGCCGGTAGCGTATATTCGCCACAAGCGGTTACCGGTTGAAAAGACGGGCCATCGATGATAGTCACCCGGAAAAGATGCTCGTTCGAACATTCTCCGTCAAAAGCATAAACATAGATATCCTGAGACGTGGTAATAGTGGTTCCGGGCTGTATTTGGGGACCATTACCACCAGGTTGCGAATAGTAATTGCCAAAGTTCAACTGTGGTAAAACATAGGAATTACAAGTGATCACATCGGCAGGTTTATCGATAATTGGTTTCTGTAAAATCCGGATATGATATATTTTTTCCTGACAAACATTTCCGTTGATCACCGCATAAAAATAAATCGTCTGATCGGTGGTTAATACCGTTCCTACTGGTAAAAGTGTTCCGGTTCCGCCCGGTCCGGTATAAAAATTACCCGCCGGAGCACTACGGACAATATATTGTTCGCATCCTACATCCGGGAAGTTTATTTGATCAATTAATGTTACGACAAAGGTAGTCTGATCTGAGCATCCAAAAGGTCCCGGTGCCGTGTTATAGATATAATAGGTGCCCTGTTGGGTAATGATATCACCGGCAAAAAGCGGTGTTCCCGATCCGTGGGAACCCGAAAAATAGTTTCCGTTGGTAATAGGAGGTAATACGTAACTGTTACATTCGATAGCATCCGGTATAACATCTACCAATGGAAGCGGAAGTATTGTAATGGTAAAACTGGTAAGGGCATAACAATTTACATTATTGACATCGGTCATTCGTACCCATATGGTAACCGGCGATTGTGACGCATTTACGATAAAAGCCGTCGGGTCGGCGATACTGCCGGTGTTATTGTCTGCGTTACTCTGTGAAGTAAAGTATTGGATACTAAAATCGCTAAGGCTTTGCCCGTTTAGGACAATTGGTGTTTCCACCGTCAGGTCAAAACTTAGCAGACCATTGCGATTGCTACACTTTGTCATGTTTAAAGCCTGTCCGGGAGTAATGGTATTATTGACGATCAGGTCAAACGATGTCAGATTGTTGCAGATAACATTGCCATTCCGCTTCCGCACTTTGATATATATGGTTTGACTGCCGGTGCTCAGATATCCGCTAAGGTCAGAAGTAGGAATAGGATTGTTCGCATTGGCATCGGTTAGTGATGCATAATATAGAATCTCGAAATCAGCCGGATTCAGCCCTAAGACTGTGGCGTTGTTTTGTGTAAGATCAAAAGGATAATTGGTTGATCCGTTGTTGCATGCCCTTATGTCGTGCGGTGTACCAATGGTCAGATCGGTAATCTCGATTTCATCGGTCATCTGACAAGCGCCGTTTGTAGTGGTAGCGATCACGCTATAAAGTCCGGCTTGTGTTACGCTTAGGGATGCTGCTGTAGCGCCCGGGATAATATTATGGTTAAAAGTCCATACATGATCAAATTGTGGACCTAGTCCTGATTGTAACACAATGGTTTCGCCCTGACAAATAGTAGTGTCGGAACCTAAGTTGGTATTGGTTGTAAAACTCTTTCCGGCGATAAAAACAGCCGAGTCAAAATTGGAATCGTTATAATCGCCAATGGCTAGCTTGATCCGGTAGGGATTGTTAGGTGTAACCGTTGACGAAGCGGTTAATAAAGCCGTTTCCCCACGCATATTGATTGCTGAAGTCCCTGGATTGGTAACATTATAATGACCAAATAACCCTGGATTAGCCGATGTACATCCTGAATTGTACTGATTGTTGCGAATGGTTTTTACGGAAATAGGAATATTGGTGTTGGGAATAACCGCCAGATTTGTAGTAATACCGGTTGTAAGATCGGTTAATAGAAAAGCAAAGATATCGTTGAAACCACATTGGTATTCGCCATATTCGTTGGAAGCAAATAGAAAATCAAAACTAAAACTACTGGATAAAGGTGTGAAATCAAATTGTATATAAGCGACATCCCGAATAGGAAGTGTTTGTCCACTGGCATTACTGATATTTTGTAGGTCGGGATCGCCGGTATTGGTTAAAAAAGAACTTTCATTTAGCCCGGTATATTGTCCTTCGGTATATTTTGCGATACCGTTTCGTATAATAATTCCTTCCTGAATCGGGAAATTGGGGTTGCTATTGGTAAACCGTCCGATACCGCGATGAGATGAAAACTGAAAATTCGTTTCGTTAAAGCAGGAATTTTGCAAAAGAACGTTACTCACCAATTGCGGAACGGTTTGCGATGTAGTGTCAATAGCAATTCCCTGCGCATAAAAAGTAAGGCTGGAAAAAAACAGCAACAATAATAAAACTCTTTTCATGATGGGGGCATTAATCTTGTAAAGTTACTAAAAAGAGCTTTTTGTTATATTAAATAAGGGGTTAGATTTGTTTGTTGTTCTGAAAAGATAGTTAAATTGTTAAAAAAATGAGTTGTTTTTAAAGTATAACTTTGAAGGGTGAGCGGTGAGGAGTCGATAAAAAAAAGACCGGATTGTAAAATCCGGTCTTATATGATTAGTCGTTTAATTTTAATACGGCCATAAATGCTTCCTGTGGAATTTCAACATTTCCTACCTGACGCATACGTTTTTTACCTTTTTTCTGTTTTTCAAGTAATTTACGTTTACGGGAGATATCCCCTCCGTAACATTTTGCAGTTACGTCTTTACGCAACGCTTTAATTGTTTCACGGGCGATGATCTTAGCACCGATAGCTGCCTGAATCGGAATGTCAAATTGTTGACGCGGAATCAGCTCTTTTAGCTTTTCACACATTTTTTTACCGATATTATAGGCATTGTCAGCATGGATCAAAGCCGATAAAGCATCTACAGAGTTCGCATTTAACAGTACATCCACTTTTACCAGATTCGACGTACGCATTCCAATAGGCGAGTAGTCAAATGAAGCATATCCTTTGGAAACCGTTTTTAATCGGTCGTAGAAATCAAATACGATTTCGGCCAATGGCATGTCAAAAGTTAACTCCACTCGTTCCGGAGTTAAATACGTCTGGTTGGTGATGATACCGCGTTTTTCAATACAAAGACTCATTACCTGCCCGACAAAATCCGATTTGGTAATGATTGTAGCTTTGATATACGGTTCTTCCACGCGATCCAGTTTGGATGGTTCCGGTAAATCGGAAGGATTGTTTACAATTAGCTGTACATCCGGTTCCTTTTTAGTATAAGCGAAATACGAAACGTTAGGTACCGTAGTAATCACAGTCATGTTAAACTCACGTTCCAGACGTTCCTGAATAATCTCCATATGAAGCATTCCCAGGAAACCACAACGGAAACCAAAACCTAAAGCAGCCGAGCTTTCCGGGCTAAATACCAGCGAAGCATCATTTAGCTGTAGTTTTTCCATTGAGTTACGAAGTTCTTCATAATCCTCGGTGTCAACAGGGTAAATACCGGCGAAAACCATTGGTTTTACATCCTCGAATCCCTGAATCATATTTTGAGTTGGTATTTTGGCGTCGGTAACGGTATCACCCACTTTTACTTCGCGGGCTTCTTTGATACCAGAAATCAGATATCCTACGTCACCGGTAGAGACAACCTGTTTTGGAACCTGGTTTAATTTTAGTGTTCCGATTTCATCGGCAAAATATTCATTGCCGGTAGCCATAAACTTAATTTTCTGACCTTTGCGGATTTCTCCGTTGATCACACGGAAAATAACTTCAATTCCGCGGAACGGATTGTAAACCGAGTCAAAAATCAAAGCCTGAAGAGGCTCGTCTTTATCACCTTTTGGTGCCGGAATACGCTCAATAATGGCTTCCAGAATTTTATCAACACCAAGACCGGTTTTTCCGGACGCCGGAATAATATCTTCCAATTTACAGCCCAGCAGTTCTACGATATCATCGCTCACTTCTTCCGGATTGGCACTTGGTAAATCAATTTTATTTAGAACAGGGATGATTTCCAGGTCGTTTTCCAATGCCAGGTACAGGTTGGAAATCGTTTGTGCCTGAATACTCTGTGCTGCATCCACAATTAAAAGCGCACCTTCACAGGCCGCGATCGAACGGGATACCTCATAGGAGAAATCCACGTGACCCGGAGTGTCGATCAGGTTCAGGATGTACTGTTCTCCTTTATAGGTGTACTCCATCTGAATCGCGTGACTTTTAATGGTAATACCACGTTCGCGTTCCAAATCCATATTGTCCAGTAACTGAGCTTGTTGCTCACGTGCGGTCACGGTTTGGGTAGCGTCCAGTAATCGATCGGCAAGGGTACTTTTCCCGTGATCGATATGTGCAATAATGCAGAAATTTCTAATATGCTTCATCTTCGTTTTGTATCAATTTTAAAGGCAAATCCGAATGCAGACTGACCATAGGTCTTTGTTAAAAACAAAAGACTTTATAAGCCTTTGTACAGATAATCAGCCGTATATGGGGATTTTCTATATAAAGGTAGTGAAATAATCCGCAAATATAATTGAAAGTTGGTCAGTTACAAGCGGATAGTATTGAAATCACTGTCTTTTTTATGTCGATTCGATAATTTTTAGAAAAGACAAGTATGGCTTCGGTTGAAGCGCTACTCAAAAGCACGCAAAGCTTTACACTAACGTTAAGAAAAAGAATTGATTAAAATTTGTAATTTTGCGGCAAAATGTAGATGATGGTCAAGATTGGCAATATAGAATTACCGGATTATCCGCTATTACTCGCACCTATGGAAGATGTGAGTGATCCGCCATTCCGCAGGTTGTGCAAATTGCATGGAGCGGATTTGATGTATTCCGAATTTATTTCTTCGGAAGGATTGATCCGTGATGCGATGAAAAGTCGTAAAAAGCTGGACATTTTCGATTATGAACGACCGGTAGGGATTCAGATTTTCGGAGGTGATGAAGAAGCGATGGCATTATCGGCCAAGATCGTGGAAACTGTAGAACCGGATTTGGTTGATATCAATTTCGGTTGTCCGGTAAAAAAGGTCGTTTGCAAAGGTGCCGGAGCGGGTGTTTTAAAAGATATTGATCTGATGGTTCGTCTAACCAAAGCCGTGGTTAAAAGTACGCATCTGCCGGTAACGGTAAAAACCCGTTTGGGATGGGATGATGATTCGATTAATATCGATGAGGTGGCCGAACGCTTACAGGACGTCGGAGTTCAGGCACTTACGATCCATGCGCGTACCCGGGCACAGATGTACAAAGGACATTCCGACTGGACGCATATTGAACGGGTAAAAAATAACCCGCGAATCACGATGCCGATTTTTGGTAATGGCGATATTGATAGTCCGCAAAAAGCATTGGAATATAAAAACCGTTTTGGTCTTGATGGCATTATGATCGGGCGTGCGGCGATTGGTTATCCTTGGATTTTTAACGAGATCAAACATTATTTTGAAACCGGCGAATTACTAGCAGCGCCTACCATCAAAGACAGAGTAGAAGCGGCACGAAACCACCTTACCTGGTCGATGGAATGGAAAGGCGAGCGCGTTGGAATTGTAGAAATGCGTCGTCATTATACCAATTATTTTAAAGGAATCCACGGATTTAAAGAATACCGTCAGAAACTGGTTACTCAGGATGATGGAGCGATATTATTTAAAGTATTTGAAGAAATTGAAGCGGCATATGCCGATTATCAGATGACATAAAAAAAGAGCTGTGAACAGCCCTTTTGTGATATAGTAAACCTGTCAGAGTTAAACATCCGACAGGTTTTTTTTATACTTCAACACGTTTCCAACGACCTCTCCGGTATAGGAAAATGCTGGCGATCGTAATTGCTGTTTCGGCAATCGGAACCGAAAGGAATACACCGGTTGGTCCCATTTGATAATATTTGGCCAACAGATACGCCAATGGAATCTGGAACAACCAAAACCCGAAAAAGTTTACCCAGGTTGGCGTCCAGGTGTCACCTGCTCCGTTAAAGGTGTTGATCAAAACCATTCCGATACCATAAAAAACATAGCCTAAGCACATAATGTGTAGTGCTTCAACCGCGATATTTTGTATCAGTATATCGTCTGTGAAAAAACCAATAATATACTGCGCAAACAAAAATGTGACAACCGTAATCACAGCCATAAACGCTACGTTGTATTTAGCGGTTGTGATTACCGATTTTTCGGCGCGTTCCACCTGTTTGGCTCCAAGATTCTGTCCTACTAGGGTAGAAGCGGCATTACTCAATCCCCAGGCCGGAAGGATAAAAAACATCATGATTCGCAAAGCAGTCTGGTATCCGGCCGATCCATGATCACCGCCAGTTGTAGCCACCAGTTGCGCTAAAAAGATCCAGCTACACGAAGCGATTACAAACTGTAGCACCCCCGGAGCTGCAATTTTGATCAATGCTTTTATCTGTTCAAAATCCGGAACAAAATAAGAAGGGATAATTTTTAAAATTCCCCGTCCGTTAAACAAATGATACAATTGATAGAGTACGCCAATACTTCTTCCGGTTGTCGTGGCAATTGCAGCACCGGTAAGACCGAAAGCCGGAATCGGTCCGAAGCCGTTGATCAATATTGGACATAAAATAATGTTACAGATATTGGCCAGCCATAAACTTTTCATCGCGATAGCCGCGTTTCCGGCACCGCGAAAAATTCCGTTGATCAGGAAAAGCAACATAATACACAAACTACCACCCATCATGATACGGGTAAAATTAACCCCGTAAGCGGCAGCTTCCTGCGAAGCACCCATCAGTAATAGAATATCTTCGGCGAAAATAAACCCGACAATACTGATAATACTATTGATAAAAACCGCGATAATAATGGCCTGCATACCGGCTTTGGCTGCGGCAACCGGATCTTTTTCCCCGATACGGCGTGCCACGACGGCGGTTGCGGCCATACTGATTCCTATGGCAAGCGAATAGATAATAGTGATTACCGATTCGGTTAAACCTACGGTTTGAATGGCATAGCTGCTATGTTCCAAATGACCTACAAAATACAAGTCGACCAAAGCAAAAACGGATTCCATCAGCATTTCCAAAACCATAGGAATGGCCAATAGGATTACTGCTTTTTTGATACTGCCACTGGTATAATCGAAGTTTTCATCCCCTTTAAGGGCTTGTTTGATAGTGCTGAAAATTTTAAAAAGAGTGCCTTGCGGCCTATTTGTTTCTGTCATAATAATATAGGATTAATGATTGATAAGATCCCGATAAACGGGTAGGGAAGTTAAATCGAAGTGTCCTAAATTATCTCCGGATAGGTTAGGACGATACAGAAACTTTCATCGGCTTTCAGTTATAATGAGCGACAAATATAGGATTTATTTTTTAGGAGAAAATCTATTGCAATAATTTTTTGCTCACGCGGCTGGAGGCGATAAGAGAAGCCAGAAAGCCCAGTATAACAATAGTAAGTAATACGGTTAGGATATTCATAATATCGAAAACCACCGGATAAGCCATTGTTGGTGTGACCATGATCAGCGAAAACTGTTTTTGCAGAATGACGACAATAATTCCAAGTGCTAAACCGATAAGCCCTCCGGTCACGGTTATCAAACTACCTTGTAATAAAAAAATACTTCTAAGATGTTTGATTTCGGCACCAAGGTTAAAAAGCGTTTTCAGATTGGCTTTTTTATCCAGAATCATCATGATCAAAGCACCGATCAGGTTAAATAATGCCACGATGATTACCAATGTAAAGATGAGGTATACGGCAATATTTTCGGTGTTGAGCATTTTGTAAAGACTGTCGTTGAGCTGCGCGCGGGTTTTGATCGAAACCGTGTCTTTAAAAATCGATTTGATTTCGGATAACGCCTGATTTTCATCGGCTCCGGCTTTTAGCTGAAACTCGATGGCGGTAACCTGATTGGGTTTGTATTGCAATAATTCCTGCGCCAATCCTAAATCGGAAAAAACGTACTTGTTGTCCAGGTCTTCGTTGATGGCATAAATCCCAATCGGAACCAGAACTGCTTTATTAAAAGCATCGTTCGGATTGTCGATCGTACCTTTACCGGGTTTCGGTACAAAAACCTCAAAGGCGTTATTGTAATCGAAAAGTCCCATCGATAATTTATTGGTAATGCCATACCCCACGACTACCTGACTGGTATTTGGATTGAGCCATTGACCGCCGTAAATTTTCTTTTCAAACGGGTTAATTTTTCTATAGATGCTATCCACACCTTTTAAATAGGCGACCTGTTCCTTACCGTTAAAATAGAACAAAACGCGTTCCTCGACCACTTTACTAAAAAGCGCGATACTTTTGGTGTTTTTAAGCTGTTTTTCCTGTTCCGGACTAATGGTGAGTGATTTGCCGGTTTTTCCGAGCATTTTCAGATCGGGATCGGTATCGTTGGCAAACGAAAGACTAAACTCCCGCAGGCCACTAAACACCGAAAGTACAACAAATAAGGACATAGCACTAACAATAATACCCAACGAAGCAATACCGGTAATGATATTGATCGCGGTGCTTTTGCTAAAACTAACGGTATATCGTTTGGCTATGTAAAACGGGAAATTCAATTACGATTTTTTTCGTTTGATTAGAAGTTCCGGGTTTTCGATCGGATTTTCGTCGCCGCTTAATGCTTTGTCAATTTTTTCGATATAATCAAGGCTGTCATCGATATAGAAAGCCAGATTTGGCACTTTGCGCAATTGTAGTTTTACACGTTGTGACAAATCGTGTTTGATCAATGGAGTGTTGCTACGGATAGCGTTTAGAATTTCCGCACCTTTGTCGGCCGGGAAAATGCTCAGGTATACTTTGGCGATAGATAAATCGGTGGTTACACTTACTTTCGATACGGAAATAATTAGATTGCTAATTCCGTTTTTACGCACTTCGCCCTGCAGAATATCAACAAGATCTTTCTGCAAAACGGTTCCTATCTTTTTTTGTCTATTTGTTTCCATGATGCAAAAGTACAATTTTTTGGATTGTAAAGTTTTAAAGTTGGTGGCGGATAAAGTTTTTTATCTTTGTTTTCGGAAGATAACGACCAAAAAAACAAAACAGCAAGTAGTACAATGAGAAAAATAGAGCATATCGGGATAGCGGTAAAAGACCTGGAAGTGTCCAATGTTATTTTTGAAAAATTATTCGGTGCGCCGGCCTACAAACAGGAGGAAGTGGCTAGTGAAGGCGTGAAAACCTCTTTTTTTATGAACGGACCAAATAAAATAGAATTATTGGAAGCCACTACTCCGGATAGTCCGATTGCCAAGTTTATCGACAAAAAAGGCGAAGGGATTCACCATATTGCTTTTGATGTAGAAGACATTGTTTCGGAAATTGCCCGTTTGAAATCGGAAGGATTTACGGTATTAAACGAAACACCAAAACGCGGCGCTGACAACAAACTAGTGGCCTTTTTGCACCCTAAAGGGACCAATGGCGTACTGGTAGAGTTGTGTCAAGAAATTTTGGAATAAGTTTGCATCAAACGAAAAATAATAGTAATATTGCACCCTCTAAACCGGTCCTATAGCTCAGTTGGTTAGAGCACCTGACTCATAATCAGGTGGTCCTTGGTTCGAGCCCAAGTGGGACCACTAGTTAAAAAAGAAAAGCCTTACAGAAATGTAGGGCTTTTTTGATTTTACACCTGACAGGTTTTCAAAACCTGTCAGGTGTTTGTGTTTTTATAGTTGTACTAATCTATTAATTCAGGTATGGAAAGTATTTCTGTGCTTTTGAGAAAAGGGAAGTTAATTTATTTTGTAATTCAATTATCCCATTACATATAAAAGACAAAGCAGGTAAGAAGCAATAATAGCTATGGTTATGATTGCAACGAGTATGCCTCCAATATCTATTTTCTTTTTGGAAGGCCGTCATATTTTTAGTGCATTTCCGTATCGATCTTCACCGGTGATATAGCCACTTAGACCATCCCAGGCTAAAGCAATGGGATTTATCTGATCCGTTAAATATACAAATTTATGAAGTAATCCATAAAACGGCCACTGCCATCGCCACCATATTTAACCCCACCTAAAAACCCCGTTTCCTGCCAGCCTGTTGTACGTTGAAAATTAAAAAAATAGGGGTGTTACTATAATTACACCTCTTGAGTTTTGTCGAATTATTTTACTTCAAAGTGAATTCTGTTATTGTTTTTGAAAAATTTAATATATACGACTACCAAGCTTAATTCTGACTCAAATATTTTAATCTGTTTGGTGTATGAGATAGTATTTGAATTTATGCTGCGCTTATTCCATCCTTCTTCCATCGCTTTTTCATCTATTTCATGTAAGGTGTTTTTCGTATTACTGACTATATAGCTAAATTCAAAATCTTCCGAATCGATGTTATGATTACCTTTAAAGTCGCTTTTATCTTTAGATAAGAAAGGTTTTAAGTAATCGTATTTTACAACATCTTTTTCGTTCAAACTTAAATTTTCATTACAAGAAAATATAGTAAAGATTATAAAAAGCAGAAAGATTCTATTTGTATTTTTCATTGTTTAATATTTTGATGGTAAGTTAACCGGTCTATATTTTGTCAATACATCTCCATAAGAAAAAGTGTAATATTCAAAATGAGATAATTTTAGAGCTTGTAATCTGCCATAACGATTAGCTCTTTGATCTTCGATGGAACTCTCTCTTGAGTTCCCTTTTATATATTGATCTGTGATCTCTCTTAAGTTACTCATTTTTTCAGCAGCATATCTACCACCAGGACCTCTTAGGGATGCTTTAAAATTTGCTTTACTATGAAAATATTTATCGGAATTTTTCCAATTCGCGGCTTTCATTTCATTATAAACTTCTACAAAATCTGTTACTCCTCCAAAGAAATCTTTTATAAATTGAATAGATTCTGTCGTGTTTTCTTGAATTTTTTGAAAAGGACTTTTTTGGTTTTTTAAGTCATGATTCTCAATATGATTCTCACTAATTTGATAAGCAGGATGAAGTAACCCATTTTTAGGAGAATTATAAAATCCTGTTTCTTGCCAACTTTTTACACCTTGATAATTCGAAAACTGTGGTGTTGTAATGGGCTGTACCTGAGTTTTAGGAGAACCGCCAAACAGGGATTTAAAGGAACGGAATAAAGAATCAAAAAAGTTGGTAACGCTATTAGCGGCATTGTCATAATTTCGGGAACTAAATGTTTGGTATATAGACTTCTATTGTTCTATTTTAATGCCATTAGACCAAAATTCCAACTTCTGACCTTCATAAAATTCCAAATAAAAATATCCTTTACCATCTTCAGAAACTTCAATCAACTCTCCATTAAGTTCAGATCTTCCTCTGTATAAATTATCGAGAGTTAAATCTTTTACATTAAAAAAGTCTAAGGTGACTATCTTAACATCTGTAAACTTTAATGATAAGAAAATGCCATCAATCAAAGATTTAAATAGAATTATTAATATTCCATCGGAGTAAGATAGTTTTTCACAATTGTAATCATTGTGAAAATCATAATATTGATTGTTATAATCGTACTGAGCTAAGTTTTTAAAAAACTCAATTGATGTTGCTGCTATCATATTTATTTGCCAAGTGTTTCTATGTATTTTCTAATAATTCTTATTTCTTGTTGTGTCGTTGGGATAGCATCTTTAGAAGCGCGGCTTATACTTTTCTGCATGCCATCAACAAAATTCTTGTTGTAAATCTGTAGGTGTGGTGTAGGAATATTGCCATGAGCCTTACCTACTAAATCAAATCTTATTTGCTTTGTTGGAGTGCCTAAAGTGATAGAGTTCTTACCTAACCTTTGACTAAGAGCTGTAGCCTGTTCTGTAAGAGAAGGAGTCCCCTTAATCGCAATACTTCTAGTTGCAAAACTGCTACTAACTCTTGCTGTAACTTTTGATAATGCATTCGCGGCTAGCATTTCTGCTTCTGCTATCGGAATGGCAGATACTAACTTCACTCCGGATTCCGTG